>Ga0207718_100035_pt1 | contig 172636 bp, 172 predicted proteins | sample A23M2SouthBayCA_FD_187749 | JGI IMG/M metagenome (GOLD analysis project Ga0207718, IMG submission 187749) | Aerobic enrichment media microbial communities from Eden Landing Ponds, California, USA - A23 M2 (SPAdes) | ecosystem: Environmental > Aquatic > Marine > Unclassified | place: Emeryville...
CCACCTACCCGGGGCGACTGTCCACCTACCCGGGGCGACTGTCCACCTACCCGGGGCGACTGTCCACCTACCCGGGGCGACTGTCCACCTACCCGGGGCGACCGTCCGCCGACGCTCGTTCCGCCGCCGTCGACCCCCCCGTTCGCGGTGACGACCGTCCGGTCTTCGGGGACGGTCCACGCGTTCCAGCCGGGTGACCCCACCGTCGTCTTCACGTGGCGTCGCTACGCGATCGATGGGTATAAAGACCGCTGGACCGCGCCACAGGGTAGCACCGTCCCGACCGAAAGCACTGATCGACCCAGGCCGCGTTCCGCACAGATCGACCACGCGTCCGGCACAGACCCGTGGCCGGGAACAGTTATCTGTCTCGCTTGGGTAGATCGGGTATGATCTGCGGTCGCCGGGAGGGAGCGTGAGGACCGACACGTCCGGCTGGACGAGGCGTCTGCAAGGAGCGCTGCTGGTCGTGGCCGCGCTGGGGGTCGTCGTCGCGACCGTGCTGTTCGTTCGGGTCGGGCCCGCGACCGGCTTCGAGACGTCGCTCGTCGAGCAGTTCCCTGACGCGTTCTGGATCGCCTTCTACGGCGCGCTCGTCGCGTCCCTCGTCGTGATCGTGCTCGCCGGCGTGGACGGCTCGGGCTACTGGCGACACGCGACGGCCCTGATCCTCGCCGATTACGCACTGTTCTTCTTCCTGCCCATGGCCCGCGGGTATCGCCTGTACGGCCGGGGGTCCTCTGACATCCTCGTCCATATCGGTGACGTGAAGGGGATCCTCGAGTCCGGGGCGCTCGCCGCCGGTTCGTGGTACCCGATGCAACACACGCTCGTCGCCGAACTGGTCTACTTCGGGTTCCCACTCCAGGGTGCGGAGTACGTCGTTGCGTACGCGTTCACGGCGGTCTACGTCGTCTCGGTCGGCTATCTCGTTCGGACGGCGACCGGTCGGACAACCGCCGCGGCGTTCGGGATCGCGGCCGGAGTCCCGCTCGTGTTCAGTATCTTTCATACGACGATCATCCCCTCGTTCCTCTCGCTGTTGCTGTTCCCGGCACTGATCGCGGTCATCGAGGCCTACCGGCGGAGCGGCTCGCGGACGTTCCTCGCGCTGTTCGTCGTCTTCGGCGTCGGTATCGTGTTCTTTCACCCGATCACCGCGGGCTTCGTCGTGGTCCTCGTCCTCTCGACGGTGGTCTTTGGCTACGTCTACGAGTGGTTGACCGGGACCACCGTGCGGAAACTCCGCCCGACGCTCGCCGTCGTGGTCGCGGCCGCGACCTACGTCTGGTACATCAACTTCCGGGAGACGCGCTCCTCGATCGAGCAGATCCTGGGGGCGTGGCTGTACGGCGGGGAGTCTCCCGGACAGGCGGTCGTCGAGAGTGCCGCCTCGGCACCGCTGTCGCCCCTCGACCTCCTCGTCCGGTTCGTCCAACTCTACGGGATGGCGTTCGTCGTGCTCGCCGGTGCCGGCCTGTTCGGCCTGTACGTCGGCTATGAACTCCTCCGTCGCCGGGCCCGCTACGTCGAGTCCTTCGCCACGGCCCAGTTCGCCACCGGGTTCGTCCTCGCCGTCGGCTTCTTCGCGGTCTATCTCATCGAGTTCGAACCGCTCCGCGTCGCCCGGTATATGATCGTCATGGCTGTCTTCCTCTACGCGCTGTTGCTCGTTCGCGCGACGGAATGGCGTCCCCGACGGCGTCACGTTGCCCTCGCGGTCCTCGCCGGCGGTCTCGTCGCCGCGTCGGTGCTCGGGGCCAACGCCGCCTACTGGCCGAACGAGCACCTCACCGACGCCGAGTACGAGGGGGCCGAGTTCGCCCTCACGAACGCCGAGGACGGTGTTCCTGTCAAGACGTACGCGATCTCACACAAGATGGAGTGGTACGTACTCGGGAGCACGTCGCCGTCGCTGTGGCCCCCGACGTTCGAAGCGACGCTCCGACCCGGCCTCGGCTACGACGAACGCAACGACACTGCCCGCGAGAGCTACGGCCACGCCTATCTCGTGACCCAGGACTTCGACCGGGAGTTCTACACGGCCTCGTACTTCACGGCGGAACAACGAGCCACACTCGTCCCCTTCGAACCCGAAGACGTCCGTCGGCTGCGTCACGACCCCACGACCGATCGCATCTACGACAACGGCGGCTTCGAACTCTGGTACGTGTATCCTGCCGAGGACGCCGGGTCCGGACGGTGACTGCTGCTGCGACATCGAGTAGCACAGTGATTATCGCTGTGGCGTCGGATAGACAGTGACTGTCACTGTGGCGTCGGACAACAGGGACGGTGCGACGAGTTGGACTGAAGGCAGACGGAGACGCAAGGAGCGTGCGTTACACCACGCGGAGGTGATCGAAGTAAACGGGGCCGGTACCGCCGTACTGGAGCGTGTACTCGAAGCCGACGCCATCGTCGGCACGGTGGTCCGAGGCGGTCGCAGTCCCGCTGCCGATCTCCGTCCCGTCGGTGTCGTAGCACGTGATCGCAACCTGGTCGTCGCCGTCGACACCCCAGGCGATTTCCCACTCCATCCACTCACCGGCGACGACCGCGAGCGAATCGTTCCCGATCTGTGACCAGCTTCCGTCGACCGCCTCGGACAGTTGGATTCCGCCCTCGTTGGGGTTGTAGCCCGCGGCGATCCAGTTGCTCGCCCCGCCGACGCCGAAGCGGACGATCGCGCTGTCGGCCGTGTCGGTCAGGAACACGGCCACCCTGAACGTCGAACCGTAAGGGACGTACCGCGGCAAGCCCGACATCGAACGGATACTCCGCCAGTCGGTTCCCCCGGCGGTACCGACCAACGCGTGCGTTCCGTCGGCTGCCCGGTCGGTCGTCACCGCGAAGGCGCTCGTGTCCCCGCTGTACGCGGAGAGATCTCCGTTCTCGAAGCTGTCGACCAGGTTCGGATCCGTCGATCCGCTCGGGTCCGTCGGCTCGGCCGTCGTTCCCTCGGCGACGGTGACGAAGTCGCTGCCGTCGTAATACGAGACGGGTTTCCCGACCCACTGGGTACCGTCGTAGTACCGGACGGTCGCCGGCTGGAACTCGACACCGCCGTCGCCCGCGGCAGTCGCGACCGTGAGCGTCGGTTCCGAGGTGTCGGCCGCGTCGCTCGTTCCGGTTTCGTAAGCCCCGAGATCCGGCGCGTCGCCCTCGTAGGGGAGTCCGACGTCGGTGCCCGCGTCGATCGCCGGACTGTCGGGGGACAGCCTGAGGAAGTCCCCGCTCGTCGGGTCGGTGCTCTCGAAGGACGGTGTCGTGATCCCGAGGTTCCAGGAGTTGTACGCGTCGTCGACGGCGCTGCCGAGCGAGAGGCTCCCCTGAGCGGAGAGGTTGTTCCGGAGGACGTGTTCGACCTCCGCGAACCAGAAGTTCGTCGGGTTGTCCCAGGCCGTACAGTTGTACACCTCGACCGGGATGGTGGCCTCGTTGTAGTGAAAGCCCCGGGCTGCGTTCCGGTAGGACACACAGCGCTCGATCCGGTGGCCGCCGCTCGTCGAGCCACCGCCGAGTTTGAAGCCGTTGCCGTCGCCCGCCTCGTTGCCGTCGGGGTCGTACCCGTTGTCGTAGGCCACACAGCGTCTGAGTACCTCGTCCTCTGACTCCCACAGGTCGAAGCCGTCGTCGGAGTTCCCGTGGCTGACGCAGTCCTCGACCAGCGAGCGCGGCGAGGAGTCGACGGCGATCCCGTCCGCGTGGCTCCCGCCACTGGCGGGGTCGTAGTTGTTCTTCGAGACGCAGTTCCGGATCGTCGTGTCCGGGGCCTCATAGACGTTGATCCCCGCGCCGCTGGTGCCTGTATCGCCGCCGGAGCCGTCGACGGTCAGATTCTCGAGGAGCGTGTGGTGGGTCCCACCGAACAGGTAGACGCCGTAACTGGGGGCGTTCCGGACGGTGAAGTCCCTGAGCTCCCAGTAGGCACAGTCCCACAGGCGAAGCCCGCCGTAGGTGTCCCCGCCAAAGTCGAAGACGGGGGTCTCCTCGGCGTAGCCTTCGAGGCGGATCGGGGCCGACTCGGTCCCCTGCTGGCCGGAGCCGTCGGCGTAGCCGGTCGGCGTGTAGGTCCCGCCGCGAACGTACCCGGTATCGCCGGGGGCGAGACTGTCCAGCAGCCGCTGCAGCGTCCCGAACGGCTGGGACTGTGATCCCGGATCGGTGTCGTTCCCGTCCGGCGCGAGATAGTACTCGGCCATGTCAGCTCGTGTCGATCCAGAGATCGCCCTCCGAGGGGTTGCTCGGGGCCGTCGATCCCACCGTGACGTTCGTCAGCGATCCGATCCGTTGCCAGTCCGTCCCGTCGCCGAGGTAGACGGTGCCCGTATCGGTCGCCAGGAACTTCGCCCCGTCCGTGGGTGTGTAGTTCGATCGGTTGGCGTCCGCGTCGCGGATCTCGACCTCCGTGTCGAGTCGTTCGAAGTTCTCGTTGAGCGGTACGTGCCAGTCGAGCGTCCCCTCGCTCGGCGTGTTGTAGCCGTGATTGTCTGTCATAGGTATGAGCGCACCGTCCCGAGCGCGATCAGCTATGATAGGCGGACTGACGGTATATACTTTTCAAATATTATCAATGAGTCATCCGGTTCGTGTTCCGTGACGCTGGCGCTGTGCGTCGGTACGGACGCTAATCACAGTCACGCCGTCGATAGCATCTGCGGAGTGCTCCCGGTGATCTGCACGCCCTGACGTCGGCGAAGTGTGATTTCGCCCCTCGAAGAGAGAGTCTAGCTCGCGACGCCGCCGTAGCCGTACTCGCCGTACCCCTGCTGGCCGTACTCGTCCTCGATGGTGGTCGCCGTCGGCGTCTCCGTCGGTGTGGGCGTCGCCGTCTCGGTGGGTGTGGGTGTCGCTGTCTCGGTCGGCGTGGGTGTCGCCGTCTCAGTGGTCGAGTCGGCCGTCTCGACCCGCAGCAAGTAGTCCCCGCTGCCGTCCTGGACGTCGCTGACTTCGACGTAGTAGGTGCCCGATTCGTCGGCAGTCCACGGCAGTCGGATCTCCTGGTCCGTGCCGACCTGACGGAGCGTCTCGAAGTGACGGTCGGGACCGTAGACGATCACGTTCGTGACGCCGGTCGACGGGGTTCTGTCGTAGACCACGTCGAAGTTCTCGTCCGCGGCCATGTCGACGGCGAACCAGTCGACGCCGGCGGACTCGAGCGTCCCGGGGACGGTCGTCCCAGTCGCGATCGGGTCCGCGTCGACGGCGGCGTCGTTCGACTCGCTCTCGCTCGTCTCGGTGGCCGCCAGCGAGTTCGTCGAGAGCAGCACTGCCGAGCCACCGTACCCGAATGCGAGACCCGATGTCCCGGCACGATCGGCGCTCCCGAGACACCCGGCGAGGGCGGCCGTGCCGAGTGCCGACCCGGCGAGTGTCAGATACGTTCGTCTGTCGATGTGCCCCTCGTTGGTCCCGTCGCCCGTCGATTGTTTTCGATTCATATCTCTTGGAAGTTGCCTCCACGTCGCCCGCCGTTCCGTCCCGACCGGAGCACCTCCGATCGACCGTCCTGTCTCAGGCGGTCTGTGGTCTCTCTTCTCGTCTAAGTAGCTCTCGTAAGTTGCCGGTAATAACCTGTTCGATCCGAATATCCCTCGTGATATTTGGAGAAGTATAATGGAAAATAATGATAGACGTGGCCGTTGTCTCGGAACGCCCGGAGTACCAGCTCCGAGAATGCGGCTGGGAGCGGAGACGGCTGACTACGCGCTCGTTGTGATCGGCGTGAGCGACGGTTTCGAAGACCCCTACCAGGTCAGACCCTCGTAGACCAGGCCGTCGCGGCGCGTGACGACGTGACGCCCGTCGACGACGATCGGTTCGGCCATGCGGTCGAACTCGTCGTCGAGCACGGCGAACTCGTCCCACTCCGTGACGACGAGGGCGGCGATCGCCCCGTCCAGGGCCGCCCCCGCCGATTCGGCGTACTCGAGGTCGGGGAACCGCTCGCGCATCCGCTCGGTGGCGATCGGGTCGTACCCGACGACGTGTGCGCCACGATCGCGGAGGCCTTCGATGACCGGAATCGCACGCGATTCACGAACGTCGTCGGTGCCGGGTTTGAACGCCAGCCCCAGGACGGCCACCCGCTCGCCCGCCACGTCGACGTGTTCGTCGAGCAACGCGAGCAGTCGTCGGGGTTGCTTCTCGTTGACCTCGATGGCACTCTCGAGCAACGTCGGCTCGTAGCCCACCGCCCGCGCGGCCGCGATGATGGCCCTGACGTCCTTCGGGAAACAGGACCCGCCCCAGCCGACGCCGCTGTCTAAGAACGCCCGCCCGATGCGCTCGTCGAGGCCGATCGCGTCGGCGACCTCGTAGGCGTCGACGCCGTACTCCTTGCAGACGTTCCCGATCTCGTTCATGAGGCTGATCTTGCCCGCCAGAAAGGCGTTGTTGGCGTACTTGATCATCTCGGCCTCCCTGATCCCGGTCTCGACGACGGTCGTCTCGGCGCGCTCGAGGAGCGGTTCGTAGACTGCCCGCATCGTCCCGCGGGCCCGGTCCGTCTCGGCACCGAGGACGACCTTGTCCGGCTCCAGGAAGTCGGTGACGGCCGAGCCCTCGCGCAGGAACTCCGGGTTCATCCCGATCTCGAAGTCCTCGCCCACTGTTCCGCCCGACGCCTCGGCGATCAGCGGCGCGATGACGTTCTCAGTCGTCCCCGGGACGACCGTGCTCTTCACGACGACCTGCTGTGGCGTGGACTGATCCGCAATCGCCGCCCCGAGCGAGGACGCGGCCGACTCGATGATCGACGTGTCGATCGATCCGTCCGCTCTCGAGGGCGTGCTCACCGCCAGGAACGTCACTTCGGTGTCCTGCAGGGCGCTGTACTCCGTCGTCGCCGTCAGGGTGTCGCCGACGGTGTTCGCCAGCAACTCTTCCAGCCCGGGTTCGTGTATCGGTGACTGGCCCGCCGAGAGGGTCGCGACGACGTCCTCGTCGACGTCGATCGCCACGACCTCGTGTCCCAGGTCGGCGAAACAGGCCGCCACCGTCGTCCCCACGTAGCCACTTCCGAGAACGCTGATCTTCATCAGTGTATGGAGGCCACGTTCGACTATCAACATTGTGATAGTGACACACGATCACGGGCGTCACAGCTCGTCCGGGAACGCGTTCTGCCGCATAGTCGTCCCCGGAGCGCGTTCTGGGTCACCGTGTACCTCAGCGCGCGCTGTGCGTCACAGTCCTTCCCGGAGCACGTCGTGGACGTGATCGAGGACCGAAAAGGAGTAACCCCGCTCGGCGAAGGCGGCGAGCGCGCGATCCAGACGGGAGAAACCGCCCGTACACCGCGTGTACAGTACCCTGTAGAGCGGAGGGAGGTCGTCGTACGCCGGCGGCGTCACGAGGTCGTGCATGTGGACGTTGAAGACGACTGCGCCGGGTGGCCACGAGAGCAGCAGGTCGCCGATCGGCCGACCGAACAGATTGCAGTAGGACAGTGCCGTCGGGACACGCAGGCGCTCGCCGAAGACCGTGAAGGGGATCTCGACGATGTCTTCCTCCGGCATGTATCTCGGTACCGTCGGCTCGTCGGTGTTGTCGAAGCGGCCGGGTCGCCACGAGGGGAAGACGCTGGCGTCGAAGTCGTATCCCGCGTCGGCGAGCAACCGGTAATCGCGCCGGAACACGTTGCCGTCGGGGAACCGGTAGCCGACCGGATCGCGCCCGAAGAACGCCCGGTACCGGTCGGTGCTCGTCTCTATCTCCTCTCTGGTCGCTTCGTGGTCGCGGGCCGGGTCCGACGGCGTCCGCGCCCGGTGGGTATGTGAGTGAGGGTGAAACCGGACCGCGACATCGCTCTCGACGAGCGCCTCGACAGTCTCGGGTCGTTCCTCGAGCACCTCGGTCTGGACGAAAACGGTCAGCCCCACGTCACGCGCCTCGAGGAGCGCGATGAGTCTGTCGACGTGTGTCACCGCGTCGTAGGTGTTCCTCGACAGTGCCGTCCCGTAGTCACACTCGAAGTCCAGGGTCAGGTACACCTGCCGGTCGACGGGCCACTCGAGGTGGTGACTCCCCTCGCCTACCGGCATCCCGTCGATCGTCTCCGTCGGATTCTCACGGTGGGTGCTCATGACGTCGCTTCCGCGCGTTGCTCACCGCGCTGAATCGCGTCGGCGAGCAGCGGCCGCATCATCCCCACGAGCGGCGCGGTGTCGCCGTCGGTCCAGACGGCCCGGTGCTTGCGGACGCCCGGCAGCGACGTCTGGATATCGGCGCTGACCAGCAACTGGGCACCGTCGACCATGAGGATCGCGCTCACAGCCCCAGGTTGGATCGGGTGGGAGTCCCACCACGTCCAGGTCTCCAGCACGCGGGCGTCGGGCAACGCCGTCCGCAGCCGCTCGCGAACGGATTCCGCGGGCGACCCGATCACGATGTCGACGCCGCGATCGCTGGCCGCCCGTAGCGCCGTGAGCAACTCGTCGGTCAGCAACTCCTCGACGGCGATCGCGAGCAACACTTCCTCCGTGGCGTCGTCGAGCAAGCCCTCCATGCGCTCGCTGACTTCCGCGTCGCCCTCCATGACCCAGACGTCGCCGTCCTCCGCCTCGGCCGCCGGCGACTGGAGTCGCGGGAGGAGGGTGCCGATCCGCTCGAGCACCGTCGAAAGCTGCCGGTCGAGCATCGACACCGCCTCGTCGGGGTCGACGGCCCGGAACTCACGGGGCGTCCCCTGCTGGACGTCGACCAACCCCCGTTCCTGGAGTCCGTCCATGCAGTCGTAGACGCGGGCACGCGGGACGTCCGCGACCTCGCTGACCTCCTTTGCCGTCCCCTGGCAGATCCGCTCCAACCCCACGAAACAGCGCGCCTCGTACTCGGTGAAATCGAGCGTTTCGAGCAACTCGACCACCTCCTCGACGACAGATCGATCCTCCGCTGGCGAATCAGATAGTTCCCCTGTCATTGTCGTGTGAACGCCCCGTTAGTTGGAAACAGTTGGGACTACGTCTGAATAATCCTTTGGACGTTTCTACGGTAATCGTCACAGATGTGAGGGCACGAACGACCGTCACAAGGGCGAAATATCCGCTGATCAGGCCGAGAGGCCAGGAACACATCCGATAGTACGATCGAAGTACCCCTTCTGTTTTTACTAGAGTGAAAAACAGACGTAACATCTAAATGTACCCGTCGACTACGGGGAGGTACACGAGGCAGGCGGCAGTACCATCATGTCAGGAACGAATTCGGTACGAACGGTATCCGAGCACCGGGCGAGCGAGCGGAGCGGCGAGAACGAGCGCTCCGGCCGTGTCGAGACCTGTCCGGAGTGTGGCGGGACGGTCACGACCGACGATGGGCGTGGCGAGCGCGTCTGTGAGCAGTGTGGCGTCGTCGTCGAGAGTGACGCCATCGACCACGGCCCGGAGTGGCGAGCGTTCACCCCCTCCGAGAAGGACGAGCGGAGTCGGGTCGGGTCGCCGACGACGAAGCTCCTCCACGACGAGGGGCTCTCGACGAGCATCGGCTGGGCGGACAAGGACGCAAGCGGGCGGACACTCTCGTCGTCCCAGCGCGAGAAGATGAGCCGACTCCGGGTCTGGGACGAACGGTTTCGGGCGACTGACTCCCGGGATCGCAATCTCAAGCAGGCCTTGGGCGAGATCGACCGCATGGCGAGTGCGCTCGGTCTCCCGGAGAACGTCCGGGAGACCGCGAGCGTCATCTACCGGCGGGCGCTCGACGAGGACCTGCTTCCGGGCCGATCCATCGAGGGGATGGCGACGGCGTCGCTGTACGCCGCCGCCCGCCAGGCGGGGACGCCCCGGAGTCTCGACGAGTTCGAGCCGATCAGTCGCGTCCGCCGCCAGAAGTACGCCCGCGCCTACCGGTATCTCGCTCGCCAGCTCGAACTCGGGATCGCGCCGGCCGATCCCGCGGAGTACCTGCCGCGGTTCGTCTCCGAACTCGAACTGAGCGACGACCTCGAACGGCAGGCACGGGAATTGCTCTCGGCCGTCAAGGAGACAGGGGGACACAGCGGGAAGAACCCGACTGGACTCGCCGCCGGCGCGATCTACGCCGCCGGGCTGCTGACCGGCGACCGCATCACCCAGCAGGAGGTCGCCGAGACGGCCGACGTCAGCGAGGTCACGATCCGGGATCGGTACTCCGAGTTGCTCGAAGCGCTCGAGGGCGATCAGATCGACGCCCGCAGCGAACGCGGCGGGAACTAAGAAACGTTCGTCGCCCCCGACAGCGACGACCGGCGAAGCTACAATGGTCGGCAAAGCCGGAAGTGTATCGACGAAAACAAACGTCCGAACCGGCTACCCCGCGGTGATGGACGTTCAGTTTCTCGGCGGGGCCGGCGAGATCGGGCGAAGCGCGATCCTCGTCAACGACTCACTCCTGCTGGATTACGGGATGCAGACGGGGACGCCCCCGCAGTTTCCGGTCGGCACCGTCGAGCCCGAGGCCGTCGTCGCCTCCCACGGCCACCTCGATCACGTCGGCTCGCTCCCGTCGCTGCTCTCGGGGAGCCGACGCCCGCCGATCCACTGGACGCCGCCGACCCGAGAGCTGGCGCTGACGCTCGCCAGGGATACGCTGAAGCTGCATGGAGGGACCTACGACTGTCCGTTCACCGAGGTCGACGTCAGGCGCGTCACCCAGGTCTCAGAGACCCACAGCTACCGCGAGTCCTTCGAGGCGGCCGGTCACGAGGTGACGTTCTTCAACGCCGGCCACATCCCGGGCAGCGCGCACGTCCTCGTCGACGACGGCGAGACGCGACTGCTGTACACGGGTGACTTCCACACCGACGACCACCGCGGGAGCGACGCTCCCGCGAGCCGCACGGACCGGCGTGGCGAGCCGATCCGTGGACAGCGCCTCGTTGCAGGAACCACCGCACGCCCCGACGCCGACGTGGTCCTCACCGAAAGTACCTATTCGGACGTCTCCCACGAGGACCGAGCAACCCTGGAACAACGCTTCGCCGAGAGTGTCAAGACGACGCTGTGGGAGGGCGGGACCGTCGTGATCCCCGCCTTCGCCATCGGTCGCACCCAGGAGATGCTCATGATCTGTGAGGCTCACGACATCCCCTGCTACGTCGACGGGATGGGGAAGAAAGTGACCCGGATGCTCCGCCGACATCCGGAGTTCGTGCGTGATCCGGAAGCCCTCCAGCGCGCGAAGTCACACGCCCGGTTCGTCGACGGCCGCGACGGCCAGCGGAAACGCATCGCCGCACAGAACACGGCGATCGTCACGACCAGCGGGATGCTCTCGGGCGGCCCGGCGATGTCCTATATTCCCGAGATTCGGGATCGGCCGGTCAACAAGATCGTGCTGACGGGGTATCAGGTCGAGGGGACGCCCGGCCGGGAACTGCTGGAGACGGGCAGCGCCGAGATCGACGGCCGGCGGATGCCCGTCGCCGCGGGGGTCGAACAGTACGACTTCTCCGCCCATGCCGATCGAGACGGCCTGCGATCGTTCCTGGATGCCTACCGCGACGCCGAGGTCGTCGTCAATCACGGCGACCGGTGTGAACAGTTCGCGACCGAACTCGACGCCGACGGTTACGACGCGACGGCCCCCTCGATCGGCGAGACACTCACCGTGTAAACTACCCCACCCTACCCCCTCGGCGCTACGCGCCTCGGTCCTTGAGGGTGGGGCTTTGATGTGGACTCCCGGCAATCAGTCCCCGGCAATAGGCCGGCGACTCTTGCCGTTCAACGTCCCACCATTTATACGCAGGTCTACTTCTGCGTCTCCGCTCCCCGACTTGGGCGAGGAACGGAGTCTGTGTACTCGCTTCCGAGCGTACCGCAACCCGATATTCTTCGCGGCATTGTAGTCCGCGTTCACCGCGTACCCGCACTTTTGACACTTGAAGTGTTCTCCGTGGCGGTTGTCCTCGTGTGTGAACCCACAGTCCGTCCGAGAACAGCGTTGAGACGTGTGGTTCGGTTCGACTTGTTCCACGGAGACGCCCTGTTCGGGCGCTTTGTAAGAGACATACTCGTAGAGGCGTCGGAACGCCCAGACGTGATGCCACTTCGCCTGTGGAAGTCGCTCGCGTATGTCCGTTAAGTCCTCGAACGCGATTACGTCGCAGTCGTGTTCGACGGCTTCTGTGACGAGTTCGTTGGCGACGGTGTGGATGTACTGTTTCCGCCATGCTTCTTCGCGCTTGCCGAGTCGAAGCAGGGCGTTGTGCGCGGCTTGGGTGCCGCGCTGTTGCATCTCTCCACGTCGCTTCTCGAACTCGCGACACCAGTGGTCGTAGTCGTCGCCTTGCCAGAATCGTCCGGTTGAGGCGACAGCAAGGCTGTTGACGCCGAGGTCGATACCGAGGACCGTTTGGTCGGAGTGCCCGGTATCTTCCGAAACCTCTGCGTCACCGTCTGTCCGCCGTGTTGAGAGTTGGATGTAGAACTCGTCGGTGGCCGCGTCGTACCGAAGCGTACTTTCACGGAACTCGTAGTCCGCGGAGAGTACGTATCGCTCGTAGGGCGTCGGACTGTCTGCCGGGAGAACAAACGAGGGTTCGACCCGCCCCTCGACAGTTGCCAGAGACACCTTGTTGCGGTAGAAGGTCGCGCTCCGCGTGTCGTAGTCTATCGTTTCGGCGGTGAACGTCGGTTGAGAGATGCGCTGTCCCTTTTTCCACCGTTCGGAAACGCCTTTGACAGCTTCGACGGCGCGTTTGATGGCGGCTTGGACGAGTTGTGCCTGTAGGTCTGTCTCCGCTCGGAGTTCGGAGTAGAGCGCGTCTCGAACCTGCCGTTTGTTGGTTTTGCACTCGGTGTAGGAGGTGTTGGACCAGCAGTAGTCGGCAGTTCGGTTCGCGCAGTACAGGTATTGGTCGGCGGTTCGGTGGAGTGCGTCGCGTTGCTCGTCGGAAACGGCAAGTTTCACGGCGGCGGTTCGACGCACGTCCATAACTTCAGAGAAATTGCGACGGTACTTATATATTCGGGAGTCAGTGGGTCGTAGTATGCCGGTTGTGTCCTGCCATGTCGGTTTCCTCTCCGGCCTACTCGCTTCCTTCGCTACGCTTCGGTCGCTCCTTGAGGCCGGAGGCTCCACCTTGAATTACGCTGAGATCAGTCGCCGGATTCACGGGAGACGGACGAGTCGGCACCGCGACCGCGAGCGACCACATCGAACGCCGACAGCGTCGCGTCCCGCTCGCCGGCGAGAGCATCGACGAGATCCGCGTCCGTCCAGCCCAGCGGGCCGAGAACACTGGCCGCGGCCCTGATCGCCGCCTCGCGGTAGTACCCGACGTCGTAGTCGCTCCCGTTGTCGACCTCCGACGCAAGCCGTACCCGGCCCATCCCGTCGCGGTCGTCGTCGCGTACGACGTAGACGACGTCTTCCCCCGGCGCGAAGTCCAGCCCAATCGCATCCGCCCGCTCCAGCGCGGCGACGGTTCGCGTCCGGTGGGTGTAAGCGTCGACGTCCTTCGAGGCGCGATTCCGGACGAGCAACGCCGTCGTCGGAACGTCGCCGGCCGCCAGAACCGCGAGGTGGGCCGCGAGTGTGTCGATTGCCGCGTTCGGCTCACGCGCGTCGTCGAACGTCTCGATCAACGAGCGCTGGAGGGACGCGACCCACGCCGGCGTCGATCGCTGCCGGCAGGCGAGGCCGCGCACTTTGTAGGGGTCGTCCTCGCCAGGATCGCGCCGTCGCCCGAAGTACTTCGTCAGCGCGCCGCCCTCGCCGTCACGGCGAGGACAGAACGCCACCCACTCGAACGCCCCCTCGTGTTCTAAGGCGATCCCGACGCCGTCGGTGATCTCTGCGGCGACCCTTTCGAGTGGCTCCTGGGTGGCTCCCTCGCGGGCCGTCACCCAGACCGAGTCGACGATGCCATGGAGGACGCGCCAGCCGCCGGCCTCCAGGCGTTCTTTGGCCGAAAGGAGGACGTCCCGGGCGTGGGCGTTGATCGCCTCGTGGACCTCGATCCGGCCGAACTTGGCGTTGCTGAACCCCTGATAGCCGAAACACGAGACGAGTATCCACTTCAGCGCGTCGACCTGTCCGGAGAGCGCGCGGCGCTCGGCGGCCGAGAGATCCGCCTCGGCCAGGCGGCGCTTCATCTCTGCACGGTCGTCGATGATCGGCTGGAGGACCTCGGGGAGATACCCGTCCCGATCACAGACCGCGTAGCCCAGTTCGGGCACGTCGTCGCCGTCGTGACATCGACACCGGACCGTCTCGGGCGAGAGGTTGTGCTCGCAGATGATGTTCGGGTACATCGACGCGAAGTCGAGTTCGTGGACGTCGTCGTGGACGCCGACCGCCGGCGAGAGCGTCGTCCCGCCCCGATCGGCGTCGTGGAGCGTCCGGGCGGTCTTGAATCGTTCCGGCCGCCAGGCCCGCCACTGGACGAGGACGTCCCGCTCGCGGACGGCCCGGATCTGGATCGCCGTGAGCACGTTCCCGATCGACGCCCAGGACAGCTCCTGAAGCGGCTTGCCCGACCGGGCGACGAGGTCGAGTGCCCCCGCGAGGTTCGTCTCGCCGAGGAAGAACGTGTTCGAGCGATCAATCACGACCCGTCCCGGGACGTTGTACCGCGCCGGGGAGTGCATTCGCCGCCCGTAGGATTCGAACGTCGACGCCCCGGCGAGTTGCTGGACGGATGGAATCTCGCTTCGCGATGCACCGGCCGGGACGCGCTGGAGGCCGAGATCGACGCCGTACTCGGTGGCCGCCTCGTCGAGCAACGGAAGGATGTCACTCCGTTCGACCTGAAGCACGTCCGGATCCTCGACCGCCAGCCGCCGTCGAAGCGTCTCCAGTGTCTCCTCGACGGTGTCGCCGGCCGGCTGCGTCGCCGCCGACGCGGGCTCGGCGGTGGCCGTCGAAGCTGTCGGGGCCGTCACCCGGCCGATCCCCAGGTCGGTGAGATCGCCCTCGGACGCCGCAGTCCGGGGCAGATCCAGCCGAAGTACGCGCGGCGGCCGCCCCGGCGACGGGTCGGTGTCGGTTGCCAGACAGTACCGGAACTCCGGCGAGAAATCCACGTCGAACGCCCGGAAGGGGACGTGACCGGGCGGCCCGCGAGTCTCGACGAAGCGAGCGACCTCCCGGACTGCATCGACGCGGTCCACGTCGATCCGGAGGACGGGCTGGTCGGCGAAGCGAAACCCCGGCGACTTCCACTCGAAGCCAAGGTCTACGACCGCCGGGTGCATCCCGAGATCACCCCGGAGATCGTTCAGATCGGCGATGCAGGCCTCGCGGTCGGGCTCGGGTTCGGACATCCCACGCGCGGCGACCGCGTACACCGTCGGGCGATACGCGGCCGCGCGCGACGCCGACCAGGACGGCTGCTCGACAGTCCCGTCGAGTGACCACACGATCGGTTCGCCGTCGCCGAGGAAGTCGATGGTGAACGCCATCAGCCGATCTCTCACCCTGTTCTTTCGTGTGGAGATGTCTCAGTCCCCGCCGAGATTTCGTCGTACCGGCCCCCGAGATCGTCGATTCGCGCTTCGAGGCCGTCACATCGCTCTTCCAGTTCGTCGATCCGCCGTTCCTGGGCGAGCACGATCGCGAGCAGGATCGGCACGATCGGGGACTGGTGGTTCAGATTCCCCGCCGCGTCGGCGTGCGTCCGGGCGTGTCCGAGAAGTCGATCGAAGCGCTGCTGGTCCTCATAGCGTAGCGCGCGCCGGAAGGGCTGCCAGCGGTCCGCGACCGACCGGAGCACGTCCCGGAACGTGGGATTCGTTCGTCCCATCGTGTTCACCTGATTTCCTCCGGTCCGATGGTGGATGTCAGCGTGGTCGATCCGGGTCCGCGCTCCCCGACGGAGCCGCCGGACGCGATAGAGGGATGCCGAGCCCGGAGAATCTCCGCCCAGTACGTGATCGTGGTCTGGTGGATGCCCTCCCCGACGCGGTAGACCAGCGTCTCGAAGTCGAGGGCGTCACACTCGAATCGGGGGCCGAACTTCGTCTCCTGGAGGCCGATCGTCGTGGCGGCCGTCTCGATCGGGTCGGTGTAGCTGTCGGCCCTGGACCGCGTCAGGACGATCGGAACGTCGTGCTTGCGGGCGATCCCGGCGAGGGTCGCCAGCGAATGGGAGAGCAGCCGCCGGGCGTCGCCATCCCGGAGTTCGCCGTTCCGGTAGAGCGCGTCCAGCACCGGGGCGACGACGATCGCGGGGCGGTCCGTCGCCGGCGCGCCGAAGGGTGAGTCCCCAGCGTCGGCCAGCCATCGGCCGAGTTGTTCGACCAGGGTGTAGTGCTGGTGAGTCGTGAACGCGCGGGCGACGTGGACGCGGTCGAGCGCCCGCTCGGCAGGGGCGACGCGGGTGAAGGCGTGCGTCGTGGCGTGGCCGGCCGCGTCGATCCAGATGACGTCGCCGCCCGCCGAGAGCGCGGTGTCGAGCGCGAGCGCGTGGAGGGGGCCGACGACGGCGTCACGTCGTGATCGGGGGATGCTCGCGTCGGGTTCCAGGAGATAGAGTGCGTCTTCGAGCGTCGGAAGCTCCGGAAGCCGGAGGCCGTCGTCGGCGTCCACGGCGGTCGCCGCGTCGTCGACCGCGCCGCCGGATCGCTGTCGGGCGCGCTGGCCACGGAGTTCCTCGTGACTCGGGCCCGGCCATCGCGGGTCCCCGATCGACGATCCGGAGCGTCGGCTGTCCGTTCCCATCCATCCGGAGGCCGCGTCGTGAGCCATACGAGAGGGTTGCTCCGGGACCGTCAAACCGGCTGGCGTGTCGGTTCCGGCTTTCCGGGTCGGTTGCGTTCTGTCCGCAGTAAATCACGCCCCACAGCTCACGCCCGGCCCGATTGTGGCCACGACTTAAGTCCCGGGGCGTCTTGGCTCAGGCACGAGTAGCGATGTATGACCGCGTTCCCTGAGACGATCCACGTACTGCACGTCGACGACGAGCCTGACGTGGCCGATCTGGCCGCGAGGTTCCTCGAGCGTGCGGACGAACGATTCACCGTCGTCACCGCAACGAGCGCCGAGCAGGGGCTGGCTGTCCTGGCTGATTCCGCCGTCGACTGTATCGTCTCCGATTACGACATGCCCGGCCAGAACGGGATCGAGTTCCTCGAAGCCGTTCGCGAGACAGAGCCGGACCTCCCGTTCATCCTGTATACGGGCAAGGGCTCGGAGGAGATCGCCAGCGAGGCGATCTCCGCGGGCGTAACGGAGTACATGCAGAAGGGTACGGGGACCGATCAGTATACCGTCCTCGCGAACCGGATCGCGAACAGCGTCGAACAGTATCGCGCCGAACAGGACGCCGAACGGACGCGGGAACGGCTGGCTGAACTCTCCCGAAGTTCGACCGACTGTCTGTGGCTGTTCGACCGCGACTGGGAGGAACTGCTGTTCATTTCGGGTTACGAGGACGTCTGGGATCGACCCGAATCCGCCATCAGGGCTGACCCGAAGGACTTCCTGCAGGCCGTCCACCCCGACGATCGGGCGCTCGTCAGAGACGCCATGGATCGCCTCTCGAACGGCGAGTCGATCGACGTCGAGTTCCGGATCCTGCGGAGCGATGATCGACAGGGCTCCGTCTGGCTGAAGGGGGAACCCGTCTTCGACGAGACGGAGGACGTCGTTCGGGTCGTCGGCTTCACGCGGGACATCACCGATCGGAAGGAACAGTCCCGCCGGCTGGAGACGCTCATCAGCAACCTCCCGGGGATCGCCTATCAGTGTCGCAACGAACCGAACTGGCCGATGGACCTGGTCCGCGGGGAGTGTGAAGCGCTGACCGGCTATTCCGCCGCGGCGATCGAGCGTGGAGACGTCGATTGGAGCGAGGACATCCTTCATCCAGACGATGCGGATCGGATGTGGGAACGCGTCCAGGACGCGATCGACGCGGATCGGCCCTTCGAGGTCACGTATCGGATTCAGACGAAGGACGGCACCACCCGGTGGATGTGGGAACGCGGTCGCCTGGTCGATTCGGACGTCCGGGACGGAGAGATCCTCGAGGGATTCATCACGGACATCACCGACCGCAAGCAGCGCGAGGCGGAACTCCGTCGAACCGAGCGCCGCTATCAGGCGGTCTTCGACGATCCGAACATCCTCGTCGGCCTGCTCGAGACGGACGGCACGGTTCTCGACGTCAATCAGACGGCGATGGCCTACGTCGCGGACACCCTGGGGGAGATCGTGGGGACGCCGTTCCGGGAGACGCCGTGGTTCGATCAGTCACCGGGTGTCAAGCAGCGGGTCGACGAGTGGATCGACTGCGCCGCGAGCGGCGAGTACGGTGAGTTCGAGGCCGATCTCGCGCGACCGGACGGCGAGCCCTACACGATCGAAGGGGTGTTCAGACCCGTAACGACCGACGACGGCGAGGTCGTCTCGCTACTGTTTTCGGCCGGTGACGTCACGGAACGGATGGAACGGGAACGCGAGCTGGAGCGCTACGAGGCGTACCTCCAGGAATCGACCGACATCATCACGGTCCTCGACGCGGACGGCACGGTCAAGTACCAGAGTCCCGCAGTCACGCGGATTCTCGGGTACGAGCCCGGAGCGTTGCTCGGCCGGGACGGGTTCGCGTACATCCACCCAGCGGACGTCGAAAACGTCCAGAGCGCGTTTGCCGATCTCGTCGGTGATCCGAGCAGGACTGTCACCGTCGAGTGTCGGTTCCGCACGGCCGACGACAGGTGGCGCTGGCTGGAAGTCCGTGGCACGAACCAGCTCGGCAACGACCCGATCGACGGGATCGTGACGAACAACCGCGACATCACCGACCGCAAGGAGCGCGAGCAGGAACTCGAACGGACGACAACCGTCCTCTCGACGCTGATCGAGACGCTCCCGGTCGGCGTCCTCGCCGAAGACGAGTCACGGAACGTGCTGGCGATCAACCGACGGCTGTTCGAGCTGTTCGACATGCCGGGGACGCCGGAGGCGGTCGTCGGAGCGGATTGTGAACGGATTGCCGAGGAAGTCAGCGAGCTGTTTGCCGATCCGGACGCGTTCGTCGAACGGATCGACGATCTGGTCAGCGAGCGAGAACCAACAGACGACGAAGCACTCGCACTCGCGGACGGCCGGACGTTCGAGCGGACCTACCGACCGATCGAACTGCCCGACGGCGACGGCCACCTGTGGGTGTATCGTGACGTCACGGAACGCATGGACCGCCAGCAGGCTCTCGAGGCCGTGCTGGATCAGATGGACGACGCCATCTTCGTCCATCCACGCGACGAACCGTTCACGTTCGTCAACCAGGCCGCGGTGGAACGGTACGGCTTCCCGGAAGACGAACTCCACACGATGACGCCGGCGGATCTGAACGTCGCGGACGAATCAACCCAGGTCGACGAGCGTGCCCAACACGTCATCCAGACGGGCCAACAGGTGTTCGAAACCGAACACCGGACCCGCTCCGGGGAGACGATCCCCGTCGAGATCAACGCCACGACCGTCACCTTCCGCGGGGAGTCGTCGATCCTCTCGATAGCCAGGGACGTCACCGAGCGCAAACGCGCCGAGCGCGAGTTCCGGGAGACGAAGGAACGGCTGGATCTGGCGGTCGACGGGGCCGGCCTGGGCGTCTGGGACTGGAACATGCAGACCGACGCGGTCGAGTACAACGACCAGTGGGCCGAGATGCTCGGTCACACCATCGACGAGATCGAACCGCACGTCGACGCCTGGAAGCGCCGCGTCCATCCCGAGGACCGGGACGCCGTCGAGACGGCCCTGGAGACCCACATCGCCGGTGAAACCGAGTACTACGACACCGAACACCGGATGCAGACGGCGGACGGCGACTGGAAGTGGATCCGGGACATCGGGAAGGTGGTCGAACGAACCCCGGACGGCGATCCGGCCCGCGCCGTCGGGATTCACGTCGACGTCACCGAACGCAAGGAACGTGAACAGGAACTCCAACGCCAGAACGCCCGGTTGGATCAGTTTGCCAGCGTCGTCTCTCACGATCTGCGCAACCCGCTGAACGTCGCCCAGAGTCGTCTCCAGCTCGTCACCGAGGAGTGCAACAGCGACCACTTCGACGCGATGGAACGCGCACTCGACCGCATGGAACGCATCATCGAAGACGTCCTCTGGCTCTCCCGGGAGGGACGAGACATCGGCTCGGTCGAGACGATATCGCTGGGAGACGCCGTCGCCGCCGCGTGGTCGATCGTCGCCGATGACATCGACGACGTCGAACTCGCCGTCGACGAAACAAACGGACTGGGTACCATCGAAGCGGACGAGGATCGACTCCGCCAACTGCTCGAAAACGTGCTCCGAAACGCTGTCGAGCACGGCGGTTCGTCAGTGACCGTGACCGTCGGGAAACTCGCGGACGGCTTCTACGTCGCGGACGACGGCCCCGGCATCCCGCCCGACGACCGCGAGAAGATCTTCGAGGCAGGGTATTCCACGAGCGACCGGGGAACCGGGTTCGGGCTGAGTATCGTCGCACAGATCGCCGAGGCCCACGGGTGGGCGGTCAGTGTGACAGAGAGCGATTCGGGCGGCGCTCGCTTCGAAGTCTCCGGCGTCACGTCGTGATCAGGTAGGTCTCGCGTCAGGTTCCAAGAGGCGACAATCGTCCTCGAGCGCGGGAGTTCCGGGAGTGTGAGGCCGTCGTCGGCGTCCACGGCAGTCACCGCGTCGCGGACGGTTCACTCCCAGAGATCCTCGATCCCGATCCGGATCGGGACCGGCCCGTCGGGGGATTCGAGGATCACGGGCGAGCGATCCGCGATGGGGTCCGCCTGCCCACTGACTGCACCCGCGGATATTTCGAGGCGAACGATCTCGACGCCGGGCTCGAGCAGGCCGATGGCGCTCCGGAGTCCCGTCTTGTAATCGACGGTCATGATCTGTTCCGGGAGGACGCGATCGTCGGTCTCGGCGTCCGCGGCCCGCTCGACGGTGATCCGTTGGATATACTGTCTGTTTTCGACCTCGGGATGGGCCGCCTCGATGGTGTCGCCGTCGCGTTCGACGGACAGGTCCACAGCCGGCGTCACCGCGACCGGGTCGCCGTCGAGTTCGAGTAGCGCCGCATAGCGGCGGCGAGTGTCCTCAAACCCGAGGCCCCGCGCGTAGGCGTATAGCCCCGGCCCGAGATGCGGAATCGTCCGCCGGTAGCTGTCGTCCGTGACTGCGGGACCGGGCGGATCGCCGAGTCGATGGCCGTTGAACAACGTATGTGTTTTCCGAGCGATGCTCCCGGGCGGGAGCGATCCGAGCGGGAGCGGGACGCCCTGCGGTGCAATATGGTACCACGACCCGTCATGTAGTTTGGACAGCCCCCAGTCGTACGGGTTGAGCCCGAACGCCTGATCGACGGTGTGATTGACGAACGTGAAGTCGATCCGCAGCGGGAGGGTCCCTGCCTCCGTCTCCGGGTGGAGGAAGATCGGCGTCTCCGGACCGGTCTCGTGATACCAGGACGTCCCGGTCACGTCTTCGCCGGTGGGCAGCGGCGGGACGTCCCGACCCGCGTGGATAGATTCCTCGCTCGGCCCGGGTGCGGTCCGGTCCCAGACGCCGATCGACACGGTCACCGCGGGGGCGGTGGTGCTGTACCACCCTGGGACGGGCACTCGGATGTCGTCCTCGACGGTAGAGGCGACGAGCGCCCACTGACCGTAGATAATCTGGCCCGGGGCAAGGCGCAGGTAGTCCGGGGTGTCACGATCGGCGTGCTCCTGAACCCGCCAGACGCCCTCCCCGTCGCGGTGGAACGACGGCTCCCCGTCGACGAAGTCGTGTGCTGCGGTCGGTTCCAGCAGTTGCACGAAGTCGCGGTCCCTGCCCGGGATCGACACGTCCAGATAGTCGTCCGGCCGGAACCAGCCGGTCCCGTCGAACAGCGAGAGCTCCTCGAAGGCGATCACGCGCTCGACGTCGCCGTCGTTGGTGAGCGTCCCCTCGACGAGCGCGGGGCCGTCGGCGTCCGGTTCCGACACGAACTGAAAGCTGTCCCACAACCAGTCCTCGTCACCGCTCCCACCGCCCAACGCGTAGACCCGGTCGGTGGCCGACGACATCACGATTCGCGACCCATCCGCCTGGAGCGGATCGCGCTCCGGGTCAGGCTCGGGCGGAGTCGCCACCGTCGGCCCCGCGTCGGTCGTCGTTTCCCCGGGCGTCTCCTCGCTCGCGGGGGCCGTACACCCGGCCAGCCCGGCGGCGACGACCGTCCCGAGGAAGGTACGCCGGCGCATGACCCGGGAGTTCGTTCAGTACCAGCATAAGTTTTCATCAGAATATCAGTGCCGTGACGTGGGTTCGGCCCTGACTGTCGGGTCGTCACCGCTCGGCCATGCGGTGCGATCGCTCCGTGACGGTGGACGAGCGCACAGCTACTCCTCGCTGGTGACGCGATACGTCCGATCCGGTCCCTTTCCGTCGGCCTCGACGAGGTTGTACTGCGCCAGTTTCTGGAGCCAGGACCGGACCGTCCGCTTGGTCCGGGGGTCCGCGACCGCCGCGACGTACCGATCGTAGACCTCCCGCGGCGGGAGCCCATCGCTCTCCTGAAGGATGTCGAATACTTTTCGTTGCTCCTTGTGGAGTGCATCGAGCGCCCGCGACCGGACCTCCCGGCGAGCTTCGGGGATCGCCGCCTCAACGTGTTCGTGGCGGACAGCGTCCGCGCCGTCGCGGTCGGCCCGCCGGGCGGCGCTCCGGAGGATGCTCAGCCCGACGCGGGCGTCGCCGGCGGCGGCGTCGGCGATCCACCGGAGCTGGTCGAAGTTGACGGCTCCAGAGGAAAGGCCGTGATCGACGCGGTCGGCCATGATGTCGGTCAGCTCCTCGACGTCGTAGCGGTCGAAGTGGATCGTCTCGGCGGTGTGAAGCCGCGAGCGGACGCGCTCGTCGAGCCCGGCCAGTAGCTCTTCCTCGTCGTTGGTGATCAGGACGACGGCGAAGGCCGGGAGGCGATAGAGATCGTAGATCAGGTGGCCGTCTTCGAGCTGGTCGACCTCGTCGAGCGTGACGATCACCGGCGGGCCGTCGTAGGCTTCGAGCCGATCGAGGAGTTCGTCGTGGGGCGTCGACTGGCGGTGGACGTCGATCGTCCGACCGAGGCCCTCGAGAATGCGGTAGAGGGCTTTGAATCTGGTGTAGGACTGCCAGCAGTTGACGTGGATCGACTCGACGTCGAGGGCGGTCTCCCGGAGGCGGCCGACGACGAACTTCGCGATGGTGGTCTTGCCGGCTCCCGAGGGCCCGGTAAGCAGTGCGGACTCGGGTGGCTGGCCCTCGACGACGGGTTCGAGGACGGCCGAGAGCGCGTCGACCTCGCCGTCGCGGTGGACGACGTCGTTCGGGACGAACTCCTCGCGGAGCACGCGGGCGTCCTCGATCATCAAGCGAGGGCTTTCGCGGCGAGCGTGATAAGCGGCCGGGGGTGGCTTCCGGGTTTCCGGGATGGGTCGAATCGGGGACGACGTTGTGCAATGAGAAGACCCCAACCGTTATTACTCAATACACGAATTATGAATTATATGTCGAAAGCCGCCGGCGATCCCGAGCGCGCGGTCAACGGCCTGCTGTCGGTCGCTCAGCTGCTGGAGGAACCACGTCTCGCCCGTCTGTATACGGTCGTGCTTCGAGACGGTGCCGTCACCATCGACGAGATCGTCGAGACACTGGAGATCCCGCGGACGACTGCCTACTCGGACGCGGGGACGCTCGTCGAACTCGGTGTCCTGTCCAGGGACGAAGAGCAGAAGACCCACACGTACACGGCACGGCCGATCAACCTCACAGCCGACCTCGACGGTGACGAGTATACGGTCACGCCGACGCTCATCGACGCGTTCGGTCGGTCCCCACACGATCAGGATCTCGATCTCCTGCTCGAAAAACACGGGCTGGGGAAGCTCGCTACCGCACTCACGTATGCGATCCCCTACGCCGACGGAGAGATATCCGAACGAGTCGCGGCACGGGAACTCGATCTCCAGTACGCCTTCGCCGTGGCCGTCCTGCATGCGCTGCGTGACGTCGTCAACGACATGCGGGGCGTCGACCCATATTTCGACGAGATCCGGAACGCCCGCGAGCAGCCACCCGAAACGGAGGTCTGACGGGGATCGAAATGAGTGGGGGTGAAGAATTCGATCCGATGCAAGAAGGGGTAGTCTGGATCGCAGACACGGGGCTGTTTGTTGCCTGCGGTCGCCAACAGAACAACAAGTACACCGCACTCGAGCGATTCGCCAAGCAACGCGACATCACGTTCGTAATTCCGCAGCGCGTCTACAACGAACTCGGCGGCGCGCCGAATCGAAGTACACCAGGTCAGACTCCGATCGACAGTGCGATCGATGCTGGCTGGGTGACGATCGCCGACGAACCGGACTACACCAACAGCATTGTCTCGCGGGTAATGGACGACGTGCGGACATACATTGCACAGTCCTCAAACCGTCGGGAAGACCAGATCGAGAAGGCCGATACTGCACTCGCAGCCGTCGCGGCGAAACGTCTCGCCGGTAGTGACGCCGACCGGGCATGTGTGGTGACGACTGACATCGACGCTGGCATGGGAATCGTCTCAGCACTGACGAACAACGGCTTCGAAGATCGCGTTCAGGTCAAAGACGGATTCGAGTTGATCGAAGAGATTACCTGAGGCTCGCCTGCCGTCCACTCCGTCGATGATAGGGAGCTTTATCCTCACCCCCCACTCGAGCCCCCTCACCCACTTCTCCGGCAGAAAATCCTATACAATTATAAACGTGGACGGGCCGTCACCACACGACATGGATATCGACGCGGCGGCAACGCAGTGTCGGGAGGTAATCGACCTGTTGAACGAGGCGGTCGTCGCCGACCGGACATTCTTCGAAGACCTCCTCGTCGGATTGCTGGCCGGGGGACACGTGCTGATCGAGGACGTACCGGGGACGGGCAAGACGCTGACGGCGCGCTCGACGGCGACGGTGCTGGGGCTGTCGTTCTCGCGCGTCCAGCTCACGCCGGACCTCCTGCCGGCGGACGTCATGGGCAGCCAGGTGTTCAACCAGCGCGACCGCGAGTTCGAGTTCCGCCAGGGGCCGCTCTTTGCGAACGTCGTGCTGGCGGACGAACTCAACCGCGCGCCGCCGAAGACCCAGTCGGCGCTGCTGGAAGCCATGGAGGAGGGCCAGGTCACCATCGAGGGCGACACCCATCCGCTGCCCGCCCCCTTCTTCGTGATCGCGACCCAGAACCCGATCGAGGAGAGCGGGACGTTCGAACTGCCGGAGGCACAGAAGGACCGCTTCCTGATCAAGACCCAGCTCGGGTATCCCGATCGGAGTGGCGAGCGGACGATCCTCGATCGCCGACTCGCGCGTGACGCGGCGACGCCGTCGGTCGAGAAATTACTCGAATCCGGGACAGTCCAATCCCTCCGAGACGTCCCCGAGACGGTCAGCGTCGAGGGAGACCTCCGGGAGTTCATGCTCGACCTCACGCGGGAGACGCGCTCGCACCACCACATCCGAACCGGTGTCTCCCCGCGTGGGACCCAGCGCCTGCTGGAGGCGAGTCGGGCCTTCGCCGTGATCGAGGGGCGTGACTACGTCGTTCCGGACGACGTCACCCGGATGGCCGAGCCAGTCCTGGCTCACCGGCTGGTGCTCACGCCCGAGGCCACGGTTCAGGAGATCGAAAAGCGCGAGCTCGTCCGGGAGATCGTCGAGGACACGCCGGTCCCGACAGTTCAGGCGGACGCGACCGCCTGAGGAGGATGGCAAGGAACCACACTCGGGGGGTCGTTGCCCTCCTCGCTATCGTCGCCGTGATCCTCGCCGCGGTGGCGGTCGGGCCGCTGTTTACCGCCGAGCAGGGCGGCGACACAGTGGGCCTCGAACAGCCGCCGCTAGATGGCGGGAGTTCCCAACCCGGGGACATCGACGCGCCGACTCTCCGGGCGATCCTGACCGCGATGGCCGTCGTCGGGTTGCTGGCGACGCTCGTGCAGTTCGTCAGCGACCCCTGGGAGAGTTTCAAGTGGCTCGTCGGCACGGCGATCGGGACCGCAGTGTTCGCCGCTGCGCTCTGGCTCGTGTTCGTGCAGCTCGGGGACTTCCCGACAGCCGGGGCACCGACGCCATCGGAGACGCCACCGGGGACAGCAACAACCCAGACCACAGAGGGGACCACGGGCTTCGGCGACGGATCGGAGACGCCGATGGTGCTCCCCGTCGGCGGGGCAACCGGAATCGTCCTCGGCGCGGGCGTCTTCGCCGTGCTCGCCTTCTTCGCCTGGCGATCCGACTCGCTTCGGTCGGTCCTGTCGGCCGAGGAGGGGGGCGAGGCGGAGGCCGTCGATGCCGACCTCTCGAATCTCGCAGCGGTCGCCGGCAACACCGCCGACCGCGTCGAGGCCGCCGAGACACCGCGGGCGGCCGACAACGCGATCTATCGCGCCTGGGGGGAGATGGTCACGCTGCTGGGCGTCGGCGATCCCCAGGAGGCGACCCCAAGACAGTTCGAGGCGACGGCGATCGAGGGAGGGATGGACCCCGAGGACGTTCACGTGCTCACCGAGACGTTCGAAGAAGTCCGGTACGGCGACGCACCGCTGACCGAGGCACGCCGGAAGCGTGCCGTCGATGCACTCGAACACATCGAAGCCACCCACGGAGCCGACGAGACAGACGCAGACACGGGAGGTGAGGGATCGTGAACGAGAGTCTCCGCCGGTTCGCGGTCGTGATCGGCCTCGCGTCGCTGGCCGGCGGGAGCGTGGCAGTCCTAACGGCAGGGGCGGGCGGCACCTCGAGCCTGACGGCCGTCCTGTACGGGGGTGGCGGCGTGATCGCCGGCGTGATGGCGTTGCTGGTCTACCGGGACTGGCGGACATCGAGTCGCATCGAGCCCCCAGCGGTCGAACGGACGCCCACGCCGCCGACACCCGGAACCGAATTCGACCGGACGCTGGGACAGTTTGACGGGAGTGGAACCGGATACCTCCCGGATCGCGCCGACATCCACGATCGGCTTCGCGAACTCGCGGCCAGGATTCTCGCCCGAAAGCGCGGGACGACACCGGAGGCCGCACTGGCCGCGATCGATGCCGGCGACTGGCCGCGTGAGGAGGCGAGTTCCGTGTTCCTCCGGAACGCCGACGCGTCGGTCCCCGAGTCGCTGTCCGAACGCGCTCGTGGCCTATTCAGCGACGACCCCTCGGACTTCCAGCGGCTGGTCAGGCGGACGGTCGCGACACTCGAAGGCGAGTCCGACCTCGTCGATGAGGCGGGCGAAGGACGGCTCGTCCTCGACGACGACCGGCGATCCGAGGAGAGCCACTCGACGAGCGATCTCGCGGCGGAGATGGTCGGCGGAAGCCAGGTATACGACGCCGTCACCAGCGCGCGCTTCCGGCCGCTGGTCCCGCTCGGCGTCGCGTTCGTCGGCCTCGGCCTGTTCGTCCAGAACGCCGGGATCATCCTGGCCGGGACCGTCCCGATCGGTGTCCTGGCGTTCGCCCGGTTCGTAACGCCGCCGGACGCCACGCTGACCGTCGAGCGGACGCTCGACCCCCGCCATCCCGATCCCGGGGACGAGGTCACGGTGACGACGACGGTTCGCAACGACGGCGACCGGACGCTGCCCGATCTCCGGGTCGTCGACGGCGTCCCGGAAGGACTCTCAGTGGTCGAGGGATCACCGCGGCGCGGGACGGCACTTCGGCCCGGCGAGGCAACGACCGTCGAGTACACCGTGACTGCCCGCCGAGGGACACACGAGTTCGGTCCTGTCTACGCGGTCGTCCGGGACTATGCGGGCCGGTCGGCACGCACGCAACTCGTCGAGGCCGTCGAAGACGCCGACACGTTGCTGTACTGTATTCCGGTGCTACAGGCGACACCGGTGCAGGTCCCACTGTTCGAACACGCAAGCGAGTCACTCGGCCGGATCCCCGCCGAGGGCGGGGACGGCGTGGCGTTCTACGCGACCCGGGAGTATCGATCGGGCGACCCGACGAATCGCATCGACTGGAAACGCCTGGCGCGGTCGCCGAGCGAGGAACTCACGACGATCGAGTTCCGGGAGGAACACGCCGCGTCGGTCGCGATCGCCATCGAGACCGCCGGGTCGTCGTATACGGCACCCGCGCCGGACGAGCCGACAGCACTCGAACGGTCGATCGCGGCCGCTCGACGGCTATGTGGGTCGTTGTTGGGGACCGGCGACCGGGTCGGGATCGCGGCACTCGGACCGACGCCGGTGTGGATCGCGCCCGGGACCGGGTACGACCACCGCGAACGCGTCGAGCGCGTGCTGGCGACCGACGACGCGTTCCCGGCGACGACACCCGACAGCGATACGTTCAGCCCGCGCTGGGTCCGGGAGTTCCACCGCCGGTTCCCCGAGGAGACCCAGGTCGTGCTGGTTTCGGCACTCACGGACCCCACCTACCACTTCGTGATCCATCGACTCCGCGCGTACGGCCATCCGGTCACGGTGCTGAGTCCGGACGTGACGACGGGCGAAACCGTCGGCGACCGACTCGTCCGCCTCGAACGGCGCCACCGGATCGAGGCGTTACGGGAGGCCGGCGTCCGGGTCATCGACTGGGCAGACGAGGAAGAACTGGGCGTTGCACTCACGCGGGCCGGATCGAGGTGGTCAGCATGAGCGAAGCGTCACGGTTCACCCACCAGCCAGGGGCCGTCCTCAGGGCGGGTGCGCTGGTGGCCGCACTCGGCGTCACACTGCTCGTGGCCCCGATCACGATGGTCGCGCTGGTCGGATGTGTGATCGGCATCGCTGGCCTCGCGATCGGTCTGACGCGACACATGCGGACGGTGACTGGACTCGGGGCGGCCATGATCGTCGCCGCCGTCGTCGCCACCGCGTTCGCGGGGATCACCGTCGAGTGGCTGCTTCCGGCGGTCGTTGGAAGCGTCCTCGTCTGGGAGTTCGCGCTGGGTTCGTTCACCGCCGGGGCCGAACTCGACGGCGGAAGCGTCGAACGCGCCGAGTTCCTCCACGTTGGAATCATGACCGCCGTCGCATCGCTGGTGGCGGCGGTCGCCTACGTCGGTTACGAGACACTCACGGTCGGCGTCTCCTTGCCCGGCACGGCCCTGCTGGTCGTCGCGGCAATCGCGCTGTCGCTGGGTCTCCGGGACTGACGACCCCCACTCGCTCGGTTGTCTTCGCGGCTACCCCACACGGACCGTCGTCGGGCCAACGTCATCCCACCGTTAGACGTTAGAGGCGTCACTGCGAAGCGTTGCTCATACCGTGTCACGAACGCACACACTCAGACGGAGTTTCGTGGCGGGGCTGTTCCTCGTCGCCCCGCTCGTCGTCACGATCGTCGCGCTCAGACTACTGATCGGGTGGCTGTCAGGGTTCGTGGATCCGATCGTCGCGGCGACCGCACTCTCCCAGTACACGGCGAACATCACGCTGGTCGCGCAGATCATCACCTTCCTGACGCTGGTCGTCGTGATCACCGGGCTGGGGTATCTCACTCAGCGGTCGATCGGCGATTGGGCGTTCGCGTGGTTCGACCGGGTGTTCGGCATCGTCCCCGTCGTGCGGGTCATCTATACGAGCGTCCGTCAGATGACCCAGGCGCTACGCAACCGGGAGAACCGCTACGAGAACGTCGTGCTGATCGAATATCCACGCGAAGGGCTGTTCGCCATCGGGTTCGTCACCGGCGAGAGTCCGGCCTCGACCCACGCAGTCACCGGCGAGGCGTACAACGTCTTCGTCCCGCACAGCCCGAACATCACCGGCGGGCGACTCGTCCTCGCGCCGGAAGACACCATCCACGAGGTCGACATCAGCGTCCGCCGGGCCATCCGACTGCTAATGACGACCGGCATTGCCGAGGAACAGTCCGACATCGACGCACTCGCCGCCGAGACCGACGTCGACATCCCGGACGCCGCGGCGTTCGAGGGCACGCCGTCAGCCGAGGAACGCGACGACGCATAGGCCGGGACTCGTGACAGTGTGAATCAACGAATCGGGGCTGTAGACACGTATTTGTCCCGATCGCCAATCTTTTAGGCCACCCTAAACAACCGGGAGGTACGATGACTACTCAGGATATCTGCGTCGTCGTGCCGACGATCAGAAACCACGAGTTCCTCCGGGCGTACGCCGAGAACGCCCGCAAGCACGGGTTCGACCTCGATCGATTGTTCGTCGTCCTCGTCACCGAGGACTTCTGTGATACTGACGCGATGGAGGCGATGCTCGAGGAGGAGGGGCTTGCGGGGGCAGTGTTCGATGGAACCGACCGCGAGGACTGGTTCGAGGAACACGGAATCGCCGAGTATGCACACCTGATTCCCGAAGCCAGCCACGCCCAGACCTCCTTCGGCCTGCTATATCTCTGGGCGCACGAACGCTTCGAGTATGGCGTCTTCCTCGACGACGACACCGCTCCCCACGACGACGTCGACTTCTTCGGCACCCACCTCGACAACCTCGCCTACGAGGGTGAGCTCACCGCCGTCGAGTCAGACGAACAGTGGGTGAACGTCCTTCAGGAGGCCGAGGATCTCTACCCGCGTGGCTATCCCTACAGCGCGATGGACGAGGAGCGGACGGTCACGACCGAGCACGTCGATAGCGTCGTCGCCTCCCAGGGGCTGTGGACCAACGTCCCGGACCTCGACGCGGTCAGGATCCTCATGGACGGCGACCTGAACGGGCAGGCGACGACCCGAACCACGACGGGGGACTTCGGGGAGGACTTCGTGGCGGGGCGCGAGAACTACCTCACTGTCTGCTCGATGAACCTGGCCTTCCGCCGGGAGGTCGTCCCGGCGTTCTACCAGTTCCCGATGGACGACAACCCCTGGGACGTCGGGCGCTTCGACGACATCTGGTCGGGACTGCTGTTGAAACGTGCCGCCGACGTCCTCGGCGGGCGGATCTACAACGGCGCGCCGCTGTGTGACCACAACAAAGCACCGCGGTCGACCTTCGGCGACCTGGCCAACGAGGTGGCCGGCCTCGAACTCAACGAACACGTCTGGAAACTCGTCGATCGCGCGGGCGACAACGCTGACTCCTACGCCGAGGTCGCCCGCGCGGTGGCCGAGGAGTTCCAGACGAGCGCCGACGACGAGTGGGAGAACGCCGACTTCCTCGCGTACTGTGGCGAGTACCTCGACGACTGGGTGGACTGCCTGGATGCACTCGACGCCGACGCGGACCGACGCGAAGCGGCGGTGATCGCCGAATGACCGATCGTGACGACCGTCCCGGCCGCGATGCGGAGGGAAAGACGTCGGCGAACCCCGGCCGAAATCACGGCCTTTTTACGTATTTAGGCAAACCTAAATCCAACATGACACGGAGATCGGCGAGTCGGCGGCAGTTCCTCGGCGCGGTCGGGGCAGGCGCACTGGGCGGGCTGGCAGGCTGTGCGAACCCCTTCGAGAGCGAGACGACGGAGGGGAGCGGCGAGGAACTGTCGGTTCCGTCGCTCGCGCAGTTCCGCGGATCAGGGACACTCGTGGAAGGGCGACCGGCCCCAGGCGGCACGTCGATCGAGGACCTACCGGATCTCTCGGGTTCGTTGAATATCTACATGGGCGGCGGCGAGGGCGGCATCTACGAGCGGTTCATCGAGATGTTAGAGGAGATCTACCCCGAGTTTACGGGGTTCACCGACGACGCGCCCTCGTCATCCCAGGCCCAGTCGATCGTCGAGGCGGTCCAATCCGGCGGCTCCCAGGCCGACGTCTTCTGGTCGATCGACGCCGCCTCTCTCGGCTACGTCGCCGAAAACGACGCCTACGAACCCCTGGCCGCGGAAGCACTCGAACCCGTCCCCGAGGATTTCCAGGGCGCAGACGGCTCGTGGGTCGGCGTCGCCGGCCGCGCCCGGAGCGTTCCCTACAACACGGAGACGATCGAGGAAAGCGAGATTCCCGAGAAAGTCGCGGAGTTCCCCGAGACGGCCGCGCTGCAGGGAACGATGGGGTGGGCCCCGACCTACGGCGCGTTCAAGTCCTTCGTGACCGCGATGCGCCTCCAGAAGGGTGCCGAGACGACTCGGCAGTGGCTAGAATCGATGCGAAACGCGGGGACCGAACGCTATCCCAACGAGTACGTCGTCACCCAGGCTGTCGCCGACGGCGAACTGACCGCGGGCTTCGCCAACCACTACTACGCGATGCGGGTGAAAAACCAGCGCCCCGACGCGCCGCTGGATCTGGCCTTCACGAGCGGTGACGCCGGGGCCTTAGTCAACGTCGCGGGAATCCTCCAGATCGAGGGCACCGAGAAGGACGCGTTGATCACGGACTTCGTCCGGCACCTGCTCTCGGCGGAGGCCCAGGAGTTCTTCGCCACCGTGAGCTACGCGTATCCGATGATCCCCGGCGTCGAGCCGGTCGGCGGGCTGCCGACCGTCGACGAGCTGAACCCGCCCGAGATCGACCTCGCTGACCTCTCCGATCTCGAACCGACACTCGAACTGATGTCCGAGGCCGGCGTGTCGGGATGAGCCGCGAGGGCCGAGTCGAGGACCTCCGTGAGCGCTTCTCGAGAGTCCCCGGTATCGGCCGGCCGTCCGAACTCACGCTGCTCGCCGCCGCCATCGCGGTCGCGCTGGTGGCCCCGCTTGGTTGGTTGTTCCTCGAGGTCTTCGACCTCGGCCCGCGCGCGCTCGAACTCACCCTTGATTCACGGACCATCGAGATACTGCTCCGGAGCGTCGCACTCGTGGCCATCGTCACGGCAGGCAGCGTCCTCGTCGGCGTCCCGATCGCACTATTGACGGCCCGAACTGACCTCCCCTTCGCCCGGTTGTTCACCGTGCTGGCCGCGCTCCCCCTGGCGGTCCCCAGCTATCTCGGGGCGCTCGCAGTCCTCTCGGCCTTCGGGACCGGCGGCGTCCTCACGGGCGTGCTCGCACCGGTCGGGATCGAACAACTGCCGGAGATCAGCGGCTTCGCCGGCGCGGCACTCGTCCTGACGCTTTACACCTATCCGTACGTCCTCCTGACGACACGCGCGTCGCTACTGTCGCTTGACACCTCCCTCATCGAAGCGGCTCGGACGCTCGACGCCGGTCGACTCGAGGCGTTCCGGCGGGTAACCCTGCCGCAGATCGCGCCCGGGATCGCCGCCGGCGCGCTGTTGGTCGCGCTCTATACGCTCGCGGACTTCGGGACGCCGAACTTCATGGGTGTCGAGGTGTTCACCCAGGCGATTTACGCACGCTACAACACCACGATGCGCCCGTGGGCCGCCCTGCTGTCCCTCCAGTTACTCGCGGTGACCGTCGGGATCCTCTACCTCGAATCGAAGGTCGGGGCCGACGATGAGGGAGCGTACCAGAGCCGGGGGGCAAGTGGTGGCGCAGTCATCGAACTCGGGACCTGGCGGTACGTCGCCGCGCTCTTTCCCGCCGTCATCGCGGGGTTGGCGATCGCCCTCCCCGTGATCGTCTTCGGCCTATGGCTCTCAAGTGACGCGGGCGGCTACACCGCCGGCGGGTTGGCCTTTTCCTGGACGTATGGCTGGAACTCGGTCTATCTCGCCCTCTTCGCCGCCGGGGCCTCGCTTTTGATCGCGCTGCCCGTGGCAGTCGCCGCCGCGCGTGGCCGGTCCCGACTGGCCGGCCTGGCCGACCGGCTCTCCTACGTCGGCTACGCCACGCCGGGGATCGTCCTCGCGTTTGCACTCGTGCTGTTCGCGCTCAACACGCTCCCACTGTCCTATCGGGAGACAGCGTACGACCTGCTCCTGATTCTCGTCTTCGCGTACGTCGTCCGGTTCGTCCCGCAGGCGATCGGCGCGATCCGGACCGCGACGATGCAGGTCGACGGCCGCCTGATCGAGGCTGCCCGAACGCTCGGCCGCACCCGCACGGAGGCCTTCCGGGCGGTGACGCTGCCGCTGATCGCCCCCGGGATCGCGACCGGGGCGGCCCTCGTGTTCCTCACGACGATGAAGGAACTGCCGGCGACGCTACTCTTACGGCCGTTCTGGTTCGACCATACGTTAGTGACCTACATCTGGCGCGTCCGGGAGGCGGGTCTCTACGGCCGGGCAGCCGTCCCCGCGCTCGTGTTGATCGTCATCTCCGCGCTCTCGATGGCTGTCATCCTCTCCCAGGAGGGTTCGAACACGTGACTGCATCACAACACTCGACTCCCGTCGACGCACAGCCCCGGTCCACCGGCGCGTCCGAACCAGCCGATGCGGAGCCCGAGGCGGTTCTCGAACTCGACGGCGTCACCCGACAGTTCGGGGCCGAGACCGCCGTCGCCGACCTCTCGCTTTCGGTCCGGGACGGCGAACTCCTCACGCTGCTGGGGCCTTCTGGCTGCGGGAAGACGACGACCCTCCGGTTGCTCGCCGGCCTCGACGAACCCGACGACGGGACGATCCGGGTCGCCGGCGAGACTGTCGCGGGCGAGGGCACGTTCGTCAAACCGGAGAACCGCGACGTGGGGCTGGTCTTCCAGGAGTTCGCGCTGTTTCCCCATCTCACAGTTGGCGAGAACGTCACCTTCGGCATTCAAGAGCGACCGCAGGACGAAATCGACCAGCGGGTGAGTGACCTGCTCGAACTCGTCGGCCTCGACGACTATCGCGAGGCCAGTCCCGAAGACCTCTCGGGCGGTCAACGCCAGCGGGTCGCACTCGCGCGCTCGCTCGCCCCCGAACCCGACGTGCTTCTGCTCGACGAGCCGTTCTCGAACCTCGACGTCGGCCTGCGCGAGGAGATGCGCCGGGAGGTCCGCCGGATCATCAAGGAGACCGGCGTCACCGCCGTCTCCGTGACCCACGACCAGGAGGAGGCCCTCTCGATCAGCGACCGCGTGGCCGTCGTCAGGGACGGCCGGGTCGAGCAGATCGGTCGCCCGGAGATCGTCTTCCAGCAACCCGAATCACGCTTCGTCGCCGAGTTCCTCGGCCAGGCCGGGTTCGTCTCCGGCACCTTCGCCGAGGGCTGCGTCGACACGCCGCTTGGCTGTCTCGACGCCGACCGGATCGAGGGCCTCGACACCGAATACGAGGGAGCCGATGTTGACGTGCTCGTTCGACCCGACGACATCCGGGCCGTGCCGGCCGATCCGGCGGGTACCAACGGCCGGATCGTCGATCGGCAGTACACCGGCCCCTCGTTCGTCTACACCGTCGAACTCGACTCCGGAGCCATCCTGCACTGTGAGCACAACCACGCCGAGGAACTCGGGATGGACAAACGCGTCCGGGTCCGCCTGGCGACCGACCACCCCCTGGCCTGGTTTCCCGCCGAGTGATGGACCGACGCCGCTTTCGCCTCGCGACGCTCGCACTCGCCCTTCTCGGCGCACTCGCCGTCTGGCTCGTCTCGACGAACCTCTTTCCATACCACTCGCTGAACCACGACGAGGGCGTCTATCTCCAGCAAGCCGCGATGTTGCTGGAGGGGAAACTCACCCTCACCCCGCCCGTCGAGGGCGTCTTCCGCCCGTGGTTCTTCGTCGAGAGCGAGGGGTTCTACCCGAAGTACAACCCCGTCCCCGCCGGGCTGTTCGCCCTCGGGGAACTCCTTGGCGGCTATCGGCTGGCGCTGCCCGCCATCGCGGCCGGGATCCTCGCGGGCGTCGCGGGTGTCGTAAGCGAAGTGTTCGACCGCCGGACCGGCCTGCTCGCCGCTATCTTCGTGCTCGCCTCCCCCCTCTTCCTCCTCGATACCGCAACCTTCCTGCCGTACGCGCCGACGACGCTGCTGAATCTGGCCTTCGCCGACGGGTACCTTCGGGCAGACCGGACCAAGGACTGGCGGTGGGCAGCGGCGGCAGGTGCGGCGATCGGCCTCGCCTTTTTCGCCCGGCCGTACACCGCCGTCCTGTTCGCCGCGCCGTTCGTGGCTCACGCGCTGTGGACGCTCGCCCGGGACTGGCGGACGGCGATTCCCCGGCAGGCGGCGACCGCCGCGCTGGGGCTGGTCGGCGTCGGACTAACCCTCGCGTACAACGCCGCCGTCACCGGATCACCCCTGACGTTCCCCTACGAGGCCTTCGCCCCGCTGGACGGCCTCGGGTTCGGGCATCGCGAACTCCTCAACCACGGCGTCGAGTACACGCCCGGCCTCGCCGCCGAGGCCAACTGGAACGTCCTCGCGACGTTCGTCGACCGCTGGATCGCCGGCGGGATCGTCGGCGCGGCGCTCGCGGTCGCCGGACTCGGCGTGGCGGCCCGGCGAGGGCTGGACGCCAGGCAAGCCACCCTGGCGGCCGTCGGCGTCTCGGTCCCGGTCGGGAACCTGTACTTCTGGGGGAACTACAACCTGCTCGGCGACCTCGACGCGGCCGGCGACGGCCTGATCGCCTCGCTGGGTCCGTACTACCACTTCGACCTGTTGGTCCCGCTGGCCGCCTTCGGGGCCGTCGCCGCACTGGCTGCGTTCGACGCCATCAGTGAGGCACTGCAGGCTCGCCTCGACCGCCGAACGGCGCTGGCAGCCCTCGCCGCGATCACCCTCGTGAGTACGCTCGTCCTCGGCGGGATCACGGCCGGTGGGGCAGCCGCACCCGTCGAGCGCAACGCCGACGTGACCGACACCTACGAACTGACCTACGCGCCCTTCGAGCCCGAACCACCGGCCAACGCCGTCGTCCTCACGCCGACGCCCTACGGCCCCTGGCTCAACCACCCCTTCCAGGCGCTGCGGAACGATCCGGGCTACGACGGCCGGACGGTCTACGCGATGGCCGACCGCCCGTTCGCGATCGCCGACGCCTTCCCGGACCGGGATCTCTACCGGTTCGGCTTTCGGGGCGTCTGGGACCCGCTCGGCGACTCGCCGGAAGCCGCCCGACTCCAGCGCGTCCAAGAGCGAACAGGTGAGACCGTCACCCTGAACGCCAGCGTCGGCCTCCCCGAGCGCGTCACGAGCGCGACCGTCACCGTCGAGACCGACGACGGCACGGCCCACTACGTCCCGAGAGAGACTGGCGACGAGTTGCAGTTCCGGCTCGTCATCGGCGACACCGTCCGAGCGGTCGGCCTGCTCGAAGCCGGCAGCGAGGAACAGCCTACGATCGAGGGGCGTGAGGCGGTCGACGTGACGGTCTTCGCCGACGACGGGATCGGCGGGTTCGAGTACCGGCTGTCGGTTCCAGTCGAAGCGGGGGACGGACAGGTTCGCGCGCTGACCCCCCACGTCGAATACTGCTTCGACGCCCAGGCGTGTGGCGGCGCGGCGACGTACGTGCCCGAAGAATCGCCGGACGGCGTCTTCGTCCGGACCGACCTGCGAGCGACCAACGAGACACGAGAGAACACATGACATCCGAACTCACCAGACGCGACGCGATGGCAGCGCTGTCGGCCGTCGGGGCGTCGCTGGCCGGCTGTGTCGCCCCGTCGGCGGACGAGGGCGGAGCCGCCAGGGACGGCGACGGCCGGGACCTCTCCGAGCACGACCGCCGGACGCTCGTGGCCGCCGCCGAAGTGCTCTACCCCGAGGACGTGACCGGGATCGACCGCTTCGTCGAACGGTACGCCGGCGGTCGGACGGCCGACCGACCCGACCACGCAGAGGGGATCGCCGACGCCCTGGCGTACCTGGACGCGTACTGCAAGTCGTGGTACGGCAGCGAGTTCGCGGCGCTGTCGCCCGACGAGCGCGACGAGGCACTCCGGCGGATGGGGGCCGAAGAGACCGAGCCCGATCCAGCGGGCGGCGACGTCGAGCGACTCAGGTACTTCGTGATCAACGACCTGCTGCTCGCCCTGTACGCGTCACCGACCGGCGGCCAGCTGGTCGGGATCGAAAACCCGCCGGGCCATCCGGGCGGACTGGCGAGTTATCAACGGGGGCCACGGTCGTGAGCGAAGCCGCCATGCAGACCGATGGGATCGACCGCACGCCGAGCGACGGCGCGGACGTCTGCATCGTCGGTGCCGGTCCCGCCGGCGGGTTGATCGCCCATCGACTGGCCGCCGGTGGCCACGAAGTGACCGTCCTGGAGGCTGGCCCGCGGTTCGACCCCGCCGAGCGGATCGAACGGATGGAGGACGCCCTGCGCCCGGCCCACGGCCGGCCCGAAATCTGGGACATGGGCGGGGAGCGCGACGCCTTCACGTCGAGCGGCGATCGGCACTATCCGCTGAACCACACCCGGGTGAAGGGCGTCGGCGGGTCGACGCTGCACTGGCAGGGGATGGTGATGCGGCTCCACGAACGCGATTTCGCGGTCGCGTCGCGGGACGGTGTCGCCGCCGACTGGCCGATCGAGTACGACGACCTCCGGCCCTATTACGCCGAGGCCGAGGCGGCGCTGGGCGTCGCCGGCGCGAGCGACAACCCCTTCGCACCGCCACGCGAGCAGCCCCATCCCATGCCGGCGTTCGACCCCTCACACAGCGATTCGATCTTCGCCGAGGCCTGTGAGGCCCTGGGGATCACGACACACTCGGTACCCAACGCCCGCAATTCCGAACGTTACGACGGCCGGTCGGCCTGTGTAGGATATGGCACCTGCCAGCCCGTCTGTCCCTCCGGCGCGAAGTACGACGCCACCAGCCACGTCGAGAAGGCTGAGGACGCGGGCGCGCGAGTGATCGACCGTGTCCCGGTCCAGCGCCTCGAACACGACGACGCGGGCGAGCGGGTCACGGCAGCTGTCTATGCCACACCCGATGGCGAGACGCACCGCCAGGAGGCGCGGGAGTTCGTCCTCGCCGCCGGCGGCGTCGAGACGACCCGACTCCTCCTGCTGTCGGAGTCACCGCAATACCCCGACGGCCTGGCGAATTCGAGCGGGGTCGTGGGCCGGTACTTCCACGAGCACCTGTTTGCGGGCACGAGCGGCGTGATCGACCGGGAGACGCGCCAGCACCACGTCGGGTTCAACACCACCGAATCCCACCAGTTCTACGACGAGCCGGCGGCCGGAACGGACCGGGGAATCCCTGCGGCTGACGCCGGCGCGGACGATCTCGGGCCGATCAAACTCGAATTCCGCAACTACGGCGGCCCCTCACCCGTTGGAGTTGCACTGTCCGACGGCGGGTGGGGTGATGGACTACGGGAGCGGATCAGTGACACGTATGGCAGCCACCTCACAGTGGGAGCCCTGGTCGAGCAAACGCCGCGCCGAGAGAACCGCGTAACGCTCGACCCCTCGCGGACCGACGACCACGGCAATCCCGTCCCGGAGATTCACTGGGGGCTGGACGATCGCACCCGGCAGACGCTCCGGCGAGCCAACGCGATCCAGGAAGCCATTCTTGATGAACTCGACGCGGAGATCACCTGGCAGATCGGCCCCGAGAATACCGGGCCGGCGTTCCATCACATGGGCACGACGCGGATGGGAACCGATCCGGACGGGAGCGTCGTCGACGCCCGAGGGCAAACTCACGACCTCGCGAACCTCTGGCTCGCAGGGTCCAGCGTCTTCCCGACCGGCGGCGCGATGAACCCGACGCTAACCATCGCCGCGCTCGCGTTGCGGACTGTTGACCACCTCGAGAGCGTGCTGTGACGTCTGAGAAGCGCCATCAACTCATCCCGACGCCGGTGGTCAGAGTACGTCGACGCCGGTGATCTCGAACCGCGCCCCGCCGGCCTCGCTTTCGGTCACGCGGACGTCCCAGCCGTGGGCTTCGGCGATCCCCTCGACGATCATGAGACCGAACCCCGTCCCACCCTCGGAGGTCGAGTACCCCATCTCGAACACCTGCTCGCGGTCGTCGGCGGAGATGCCGGGGCCGTCGTCCGCCACGTAGAACCCGTCGGCGAGGTCGCCGAGCGTGATCGTCACGGCTGCCCCGCCGTGCTCGATCGAGTTTCTGAGGAGGTTGCCGAGGAGTTCCTGCAGGCGACTCCCGTCGGCACGGACGGTCGCGTCAGTGTCGACGATCACGGCCGCGTCCGACGTGTCGACGTTCTCCCTGCAGTCCTCGGCGACGACGTCGAGGCGGACGGTCGACAGGTCGTCGATGGCCCGGCCCTGCTGGGCCAGCGTCAGGAGGTCCTCGATCAGGGCCTCCATCCGATCGAGCGCCCGTGAGGCGGTCTCGAGGTGGTCGTTGTCGGCCTCGTCCCGCAGGATGTTGACCCGGGCGTGAGCAACGTTGAGCGGGTTCCGAAGATCGTGGGAGACGACGCTGGTGAACTCCTCTAAGCGCTCGTTCTGGAGGCGAAGCTGGGCTTCCTGCCGGTGTCGCTCGACCGCGTAGCGCAGCGACCGGGCGAGATCGTCCGCGTCGAGATCGTCCTTCAGCAGGTAGTCCTGGGCCCCGCGTTGGATCGCCGTGACGGCGGTCTCCCGATCGTCCAGGCCGGTGAGCACGACGATCGGAACGCGGGGGTCCTCGTCCTGGACGGCCCCAAGCGTCGCCAGCCCGGTGCTCTCGGGCAACCCCAGATCGAGAAACAGAATGTCGTGTCGGCCGGCTTCGATCGCCCGGAGCCCCTCGGCGAGCGTCTCCTCGTGTTCGAGGGTGACGTCGCCGACGATGTCGGCCACGTGGGATTCGTTGAGATGGTGCTCGACGAGGCGGGCGTCGCCGGGATTGTCCTCGATCAACAGGACGTCGATCGATGTGCCTGCGTCGGACATGGGTCACTTCGGGGGCATCTTGACGACTGACAGCCAGAACTCCTCGAGACTCCGGACGACGTCCATGAACCCCGAGTAATCGACGGGCTTGCTCAGGTAGGCGTTGGCCTGAAGCTCGTAGGATTTCACGATGTCCGACTCGGCTTCGGAACTCGTGAGCACGATCACGGGGATCCGGCGCAGTTCCGGATCCTCGTTGATCTCTTCGAGGACGTCCCAGCCATCTTTTTTCGGCATGTTGAGGTCCAGGAGGACGAGGTCGGGCCGGGCCTTGTCCTCGTAGTCGCCTCGCTGTTTGAGGAAGTCCATCGCCTCGACACCGTTTTCGACGATGTGCAGGTTGTTGAGGATGTTCCCCTCCTCGAAGGCCTTTTGCGTGAGTTTGGCGTCACCCGGGTTGTCCTCGGCGAGAAGGATCTCGACCGGCTGACCGGTCTCACTCATGGTCGACACCCTCCGATTCGGCGACGTTCAGCCCCTTGGGAATGGTGAATTTGAACCTCGCGCCCTCGCCGGGCTCCGATTCGATCCAGATATCGCCGCCGTGGCGTTGCACGATCCGGCGGGTGATCGCCAGCCCGATACCGGTGTTGCCGGCCTCGGCGTTCGCCCCTTGCCTGAAGATATCGAAGACGTCGTCCTGTTCGTCGGCCGGGATCCCCGGCCCGTTGTCCGCGACGGCGAACTCGTAGGCCTCCGGGCGGTCGGTGACCGTCACGTCGATCTGTGGCGTTCCGTCTTCGCCGGCGTGTTCGATCGAATTCTTGAGGAGGTTCTGGAAGACCTGGCCGAGCTGATCGCGGTCGGCGCTGACGGTCGGCAGGTCCCCGACCGTGATCTCGGCGCTGTGGTCGGCGATCAGCAGCTCCAGGTCCTGGCGGGCGCTTTCGAACACCTCGGCGGCGTCGACCTCGTCGAACTCCTCGGCCTGGGTGTGGACGCGGGAGTACTCCAGCAGCGAGTTGATCATCCGCTTCATCCGCTTTGCGCCGTTGACGGCGAATTCCATGTACTCCTCGGCCTCGTCGTCGAACTGGTCGCCGTATTCCCGTTCGAGCAGGTCGACGTAGCTCGACACCATTCGAAGTGGTTCCTGAAGGTCGTGGGAAGCGATGTAGGCAAACTCCCGGAGGCTCTCGTTAGATTTCTCCAGGGCCTCCCGGTGGTGTTCGAGTTCCCGCTGGTATTCCTTCCGGCGCGTGATGTCACGGGTGTACCCGGCGAGGGCAGCTATCTCCCCCGAGTCGTCATACACCGGCTGTGCCTGCACCCACACCCAGGTTTCGTAGTTGTCCGCCGGGTCGACCCGAAACTCCAGATCGGCGGGTTCGCCACCGGACAACTCTTCCATCGCAGCAACGACACTGTCGCGGTCGTCAGGATGGACGGCTTCGAGGAAACTCCTCGGGTCGTCCTCGAGTGTCGAAAGCGGTTCGCCAAAGATGTCCTCGTACCGCGAATTGGCGAAGATCACCTCCTTCCAGTCCGGCGAGAACATCCACAACGAGTCGTCCGTATACTCCGTCAGCTGCAAGAGGAGATCCGGATCGTCCGGCACCACACGGTTCTCGTCGTCAGTTCGAGCACTGTTCATTATATGTGATGGGGAGAAACGTGGACTTGAGTGTCCCCCTCGACGAATCAGAATTGATAACCCCCTCAGGGAAGCTATCGGCGACGACTCGTCAGCTCTCACCAGCCGAATCAGGCCACCCCTGGCACGTGCCGGGATTTCCTGGCCGGCACAGAGACCGGACAGTCGGGCAAAGAATCATTATAGTTCGATGAGACGAACGGGTATGGCCAAGACAAACACCAGCGATTGGAATCTCCGACGGTTCAACGCGGCGATGGCCGTGGTGCACTTCCTGCAAGGCGCACTGATGGTGTATCTGAGTTCCTCCCGGGAGTGGACGATCACGGCGGTCTACCAGGAGTTCGATACGACTACCGAGACCCTCTCGCCCGTCATGAAATCGATCGGGACGATCGAACTGGCGTACCTGGCCGCCGGGTTCCTGTTCATCTCCGCGATCGCACACGGCTTGATTTCGACGGTACTGTACGATCGGTACGTCGCGTACCTCGAGCAGGGGATGAACCCTTACCGGTGGTACGAGTACGCCGTCAGCGCGTCGGTGATGATCGTCCTGATCGCGATGCTCGCCGGGGTCTGGGACCTGGGCACGCTGATCGCGCTGTTCGGCCTGGTCGCCGTGATGAACCTCTGTGGGCTGGTGATGGAACGCCACAACCGACTGACCGGGGAAACGGACTGGAGCGCCTTCGTCGTCGGTTCGCTGGCCGGGATCGTCCCCTGGATCGCGATTGCCGTCACCATCATCGGCACCTTCACTTTCGGCGAGGGGAGCCCGCCGGACTTCGTGATCGTGATCTACGTCTCACTCTTTGTCCTGTTCAACCTCTTTGCGATCAACATGCTGTTGCAGTACCGGGGCGTCTGGAAGTGGAAAGACTACCGCTTCGGCGAAGTCGGCTACATCGTCTTGAGTCTCGTGGCCAAGTCACTGCTGGCCTGGCAGGTGTACTTCGGCGCGCTGAACTCACCGGTGTAGCGGACGGTTCGCTAACAAACCCATTCTTTAGGCCAACCTAAAGCCTCAAGTGTCCCCGGACGAACAGTGGCGTAATGAGCGATGAGGAAGCCAGCGGGGACGACACGTACACGTTCGCGGACGTCAGCGTCGTGATGGGAACGTACAACGAGCGCGAGGCGATCGGGACCGTGCTCAAAGACATCGAGCGGGTGACCGACGGCCAGGCCGAGGTGGTCTGCGTCGACAGTTCCAGTGACGGGACGGCCGAAGTCGCTCGCGAGCACGGCGCGCGCGTAATCGAACAGGAGCCACAGGGCTACGGCGTGGCAGTACAGATGGCGATCACGACGCCCGAACGGCCGGTGATCGTCACGACTGACTGCGACGACACCTACCCGATGGAACGCCTCCCGGACTTTCTGGACGCGATCAACGACGGCTACGACGTGGTTAGCGGCGACCGCCTCTCAAGTGGTGCCGAGACGATGCCGGCGTTCAATCGATTCGGAAACCACGCCTTCGCGTGGCTTGCGAGTGCGCTGGTCGGCGAGCGACTCCACGACACGACCACCGGGATGCGGGCCTACCGTCGCGAAGTGATCGAAGCCATCGAGTGGACGGAAAACACCGGGCTATCGGCCGAACTGCTCCTTCGACCGGTCGTGCGCGGCTATCGCGTCACGGAGATCCCGATCGATTACCGCGAGCGCGTGGGGGAGACGACGCTGTCCCCGCTCTCGGGCGGGGCCGCCATCGCGAAGTCGATCCTGACGGTCTCCCTGGCGGAGCGCGCCGACGGTCGGAGCGTGGAACGGGCCAAACGGCCCAACCGGGCGGCGGATTGAGTGGCCGGGATATGTGAGAGCATCGAACGCAGACCGATCACTCCTCGAACGGCGGTTTGGCACCGTCCGGCAGGTTCTCGGGATGGACGATGAGGTTGCTCCGCCCGATGTCCACCTTCACGACCTTGCCCTCCTCGTCCATCTCCGAGAGAACGCGGCTCACCTTCGATTTCGACCAGTCCGTCGCGTCGACGATCGCGGACTGTCGCATCTGCCCGTCGTTGTCCCGAAGCAACGCCAGCACTCGTTCCGTGTTCGAGAGAAACGCCGGCGGTACCGACGCCGTCTCCTCGGCGTGTTCCTCGACCGGGCCAGCACTGTCCGCCCCAGCTGTTGAATCCCCCCGCGTGGCGTCTTCACGATCCTCCATCGCCGGAGCACTCTCATCGCCCGTGTCGGTTTCTGCCAGCCCATCACCCGCCTCCGTCTCGTCCTTCGAAGGATCGCCACCCCCTGGGGCCTCCTCCGGAGGATCCGCACTCGCGTCCAGATCACTCTCCGAGGATGCATCTACGTCTCTGTCGCTCGCGTGAGATCGACCCGGATCCAGCCCCTGTTTCGTGTGATCGGGACTGTCGTCTTCCGGGGACGTGTCGGTTCGTCGACGATCAAGGGGGATGACGAACGACGACCGGGCGGACAGTACCAGGATCCCACCGGCGAGTGTCAGCCCGACAACCAGCAGGCCGTCGACCGGTACCCACGACAGGCCGAAGATGCCGGTTGACACCTCGGCGGCATCACCCTCGCCGTCGCCGTCCGTATCAGCGCTCGTTGGGTCGGTGCCGAAACGGTTGACTTCCGCACCGTCGTCGAGGCCGTCGTCGTCCGTGTCCGCGACGGTCGGGTCGGTCCCGAAACGATTGATTTCCGCACCGTCGCCGAGGCCGTCGCCGTCCGTGTCGGCGACTGTCGGGTCAGTGGCGTACGCACCGACTTCGACGCCGTCGTCGAGACCGTCGCCGTCCGTGTCGGCCCCTCTCGGGTCGGTCTCGTACGTGCGGATCTCGAGTGCGTCCCCGAGGCCGTCGTCGTCCGTGTCCGCGACGGTCGGGTCGGTGCCGAAACGGTTGACTTCCGCACCGTCGTCGAGGCCGTCGCCGTCCGTGTCCGCGACGGTCGGATCGGTCCCGTACGTGTCGAGTTCCATGCCGTCTGTCAGTCCGTCACCGTCGGTGTCGGGGGTCGTCGGACTCGTGTCCGCCAGCAGTTCGTCCACGTCGGCCAATCCGTCGTCATCGGTATCGGGATCGGTGGGATCAGTGCCGTAGACGGTCACCTCTGAACCGTCAACCAACCCGTCACCGTCTGTATCCGGGTTCGTGGGGGCGGTTTCGTGGATTTCGACCTCCCGTCCGTCGTCGAGTCCGTCGCCGTCCGTGTCCGCGACGGTCGGATCGGTCCCGAGGGCGACCTCTCGCTCGTCGGTCAGGCTGTCATTGTCGAGCGACGCGTTCGCCTGCAACACGGTGACCGTCACGGACGAAGTGGACGATATCGTCGACCCGTTTTCGGTGCTGAAGACGACGCCAACCGACTGCTCCCCGTGTACGTCGACGGGCCAGGAACTGACCGATAACGACGTCCGTTCGGTGACGCCGCGCCGTAACGATACTGCTTTGCAGGTCAGGTTCCGCCGGTCAGCAACCCCGGACAACGAGGCAACCAGACACACGTCGGCCTCGACGGTCACCGTCGTCGAGACCGTCACCGTGAATTCGTGGGACGAGGATTGCCACAGGAACAACCCGTCCTCGAGTGGAACGCTTCCGGAGCCTGAGTACGCGATGTCCTCGACTGTCACTCCAGCGGGCGCGGCGTGAACACCGGTAAACGCCACGCTAGACAGGAGAAGGCAAACGACAACGGCAGTCTCGGCCAGATCACGCATGGGTGCAATCGTCGGGAACTGCTGTCCTGTGTGGGAGACACCACCGCCGTGTTGGCGCTTCGTCACTGGTGGCCTACTGAACCGCCACGAGCGATCGCCACGACCAGACGGAGGAGACACGAGTTTTCGTTGAAACGTACGGTACGATGACACTAATACCTACGGTAGCGACTCGCCGAAGCCACCGGATAAAGTAAGTATCAACTATAACTAATAAAAACCGCATGACGGAGAAGTCTGTGAATAGGCTGAACAGTCAGTACGACAGACCTGATATAAATAAAACAGATGAAACAGTCGCAACGGGAGTCCGGATTTATCGGGCCGCCCCCAGTGGCGACATCTGAACGAGGTGTTCATCCAACGACACGAAAACCAGCCAACATCCAGCCTACGTCCCCCCTCACGGTCTCCGTGCGGCCATATTTCGAAGGTGGGGCAGTCACCGTGCACAGCTAGCCAGTTACTGCGGACGTCCACAATCGCATGCGAATCACGAACAACGAGTCACGATATACCGGTGTCGCCAGCCCCGCTGGCGGCCGAACAGTGCGGACAAACGCGCGTAGCCACGACAGGGGTGAGCTACAATGAACGACAAACTCAAGGCCCTTACATTGTCAGTGGTAGTGCTTTTCAGTGTCATCAGCGGCGGAGCCGGTTTCGTCGCGGCCCAGAGCAATGCGGGGAACGCCGCCGGCAACGTGTCGGTGACGGATTATAACGTCGGGAACACGACCGTCGACGTCGGAGAGTCGGTAACCGTCACGGCAACAGTCGAAAACGTCGGGTCGAGTGCGGCCAACGCGACGGTCGAGTTTATCGTCGACAACCAGACTGCCGAGACCCGCAACGTCTCGGTGGGTGCCAATGCGACGACGAGCACGACCTTCCAGACGAGTTTCGGGACGCCCGGTCCCCACACCGTCGCGGTCAACGATCTCGCGCCGACGACGATCACCGTCCAGGTGCCACCACCACAGAACGGGACGATCACCGGGACAGTAGTCGACGACGACACGGGCTTGCCGATCGAGAACGCGACCGTCGCCGTCGGTGGCCCGGACGTCTCGGCCACGACTGATGCGAACGGGACCTACACACTCTCGGGACTCCTGCCTGGCCCGTACAACGTGGTCGCCAGTGCCGAGGAGTACAAACCGACCTTTACGACGGCAGTCGTCAGACCCGACAACACGACGACACTCGACCTTGAACTCGACGAGTTGGTCGAGCAGTCCTCCGACGAGGCCGAGCTCCTGCTCGACGGTGCGCCCAACGGCCTGCAGTCCTACAATGTGACGATCAACATTGCCGATGAGGCAAGTGGAACGCACGACCAGCTCAGGGCACACCTGCTTCCACCGGACACCGTGCAGGTGCTGGAGCGGACGAATACCACGCTTTCGTTCCGGGTTGCCGACCTCGGTGAGACGATCGGGTCCTTCGAGGAGCAGCGGAAACTCACCTCCTTCGAGTTTACCGGGCCGGTCGAAGCGGACGAGTTGTCCCTCGAGATCCACGGACTGGTCGACGACAACGGTGATCCGATAAATCAGAGTCGTCTCAGTCTCGAACTGGACCTGCTGTTCGAGAACCCGCTCCCGGGTGCGGCGGCCGACGATCCGCCGCTTGATCCGGACGACGATGGCCTCTTCGAGGATATCGACGGGGACGGTGAGGTCGACTTCACCGACGCCATCTCGCTGGCGTTCGTCGATTACGACGCCCTGTCGGCCGAGCAGCAGGCCGCGCTCGACTTCGACGGTGACGGCGAGGTGACCTTCGCGGACGCGATCGAACTCGCCTTCCAGGTCTAGGCGAGCCGTCCACGTATCGTTCGCCAACCACCATCTTTCCGTTTCACACACGCTATGCAATACGACACCACAACAGACATTGCAATCCTCACTGGAATCGCCCTGGTATTGACCGCCGCCGTCGGCGTTGCCGCCGCGGCAGGGACGCTGACGGTTGGCGAACGAACCATCGCTGTCGACGAACGCACCCAGGTCGACGTGACGCTCGCGGATGCACCGAACGGCGTCCAGCGGTACAATCTCACGGTCGGGGTCGAAAACGAGACGGTCGGCAACATCGAGTCGGTCGAGCCCGGTGACATCAGCGCGTTCCAGATCCGCGCCAGTACCAACGATACGGTGACCTTCCGGGCGGCAGACCTCGGTCAGGCAGTCCAGCCGGCGTCAACGAACGTCTCGCTGGGGAGACTGACCCTGACGGGAACCGATCCGGGTGCGTCGACGCTTTCGATCACCATCCGCGACTTCCGGAACGACAACGGCGAACAGATCCGCCCGCCGGTGGAAGCTGGCTCGCTCGTTGTCCAGAAGAGCGGCGGTGACGTGCCGGCCGACGACGCTCCCGCCGACGATGCGCCGGCCGACGACGCCCCCGCCGACGGCGTTCCCGACGATGGCCCAGCCGACGACGGCGGGGCCGGGCAGGATGTCCCCGATCTCCCGGGTCCGACGCTGCTCTGGGTCGCCGTCGGCCTGATGGCGATCCTGCTGGCCGTCGGGGCAGTGATCTATCGCCACCGAACGAACGACGAGTGGTAATCCGTCCACCGACGCGGACGGGGAAACTCGGCCCGTCGATGCCCGCCACAGCCGCCCGTCGTCCGGGACCTGACGGGTGGTTTCCCCTGTGAAGGGGGATGTGAGAGCCGTGGCTGGACGGGGATTCCGGCGACAGCGATAGAAAAACGCCGGCGGCACTGACCGAGGTCGGGGTTATTTCCGAAGGAAGTCGGGCAACTCCTCGCGTTCGAGCCCGTCTTCGAGTCGCTGTTCGAGCATCTCGATAGAATCCAGTGCCGGCGGGAGCGAATCGCGGCGCTCCGGTTCGTCCTCGGGGTCGACGGTCGTCTTGTCGCCGTCCGGTTCGACGAGTTCCGCCCAGACCGTGGCCGATTCCGCAACGTCGCCACGTCGACCGGCCGCCTTCCGTTTGCCCTCCTGATAGGCGAGTTCGATGAGGCTCCGATCGTAGGACGTGCCCCCCGCTTGCAGGACTCGCTCGTATTCCTCGGGATTTCCCGCGCCGATCTCGGCCGCCACGCCGAGGGCGAACGCCCGCTCGGCAGCCTCGTCCTTCCCGAGCGTCTCCCAGTCTGTGCCGTACGTGCGTTCGTACATGTTACGTCTGCACCTTGCTGTCAGGGAACACCCGCAGGCCCTCCGACGAGAACGCGATCTCGCGGATGTCACAGTCGATGGCGGTCCCGCGCATCTTGATCACCTGGACGCCTCGCGTCATGCTCCCCGAATCCAGGAAATTGTGGAAGAAGATGACGCCGTGCGCGAGGTAGTGTTCGTCCGAGTACGCGCTGGGGTCGGTCATCTCCGAGATCAGGACGATCGTTGCGTCGGTCTGTTTCAGCGCCGATAGAAAGCCCGTGATCTCCTCGGAGACGTCGGTGAAAAAGTGCTGGAGTAGCATCGTCGAGTCGATGACCGCCCGGTCGATGTCGTTGGCCTCGATGTAGGCCACCAGCCGGTTGGTCAGCCCGCCGTCGCTTCCGAACTGCGAGATCGTTCGTTTGCCACTCTCGGTCACGAGATTCAGAAACTGGACGGTATTCGACTGCATGGCCCGGTCGAACCCGAACTCGAAGCCGGCCATGTCCTTGCTCAGTTCGGACTTCGTCTCGTGCATCGTCACGTACAGACAGGTATCCCCCTCTTTGGCACCCTGGGTGATGAACATCGATGAAAAGGTCGTCTTCCCGCTGCCCGGCGGCCCACTCACGACGTAGAGCCGGTTCGGCAACAGTCCCCCCTCGACGAGTTCGTCAAATCCCGGCACGCCACTTGCCAGACGCATACATGAAAAAGACACCGTCAGCACATAGATGTTTCTTCATGGTTCTCAAGAGTGATAGCGGCGGTCGCCCGGCTCATGACGCGAGAAACGGCCACCTAGCGGTATTCCCTTGCGCACACCCGACAGAAGCGGTAACTCGGATGGAACTCGTTTGCCGCCCCGCAGTGCCGACAGCGAACCGTCTCACCGACATCCCCCTCGTCGGTATCCCGTGTCTCGATCGACGGGCGCGGTCCGCGTTCCTGTTCGGTACTGTCCGGAGTCGTCCGTTCGATCGACGTGCCGTCTTCGCCGAGATACCAGTAGATGAGCAACTGAAAGAGCAAAAACCCGAGTATGTACGCGACGATCCAGCCCCAGACGGGCGTCATATGTTACCTTTTGTCGTCCGCACACTTGGGTTTTCGGTTCTACCCGGTCACAGACGCCACAGAACGTCCCGCACCGTCACTCCGAGTCGTCGGGGTCGTCGCACCGTCACTCCGAGTCGGCGTCGTTGAATTCCTTGAACGCGGTCGTAAAGTCGTCATCGTCGAACGAAAGCATCGTCTCGTCGAGGCGGTCTCGCAGGTGATCACGTCGATCCAGCAGTCGCTGGTAGGGGTCGTTGTGCTGAAGTTCGGTCTCGCTCTTGTTTGCCTGAAGCGTCGCCACCTTCGACATCACCCGGTACAGTTCCTGGAACTGCTTCTCGTAGGTCTGGAACGTCAACAGGCGGTCGATGGTCTCGAAGAGATCGTCACGGGAGACCGGTTTGGTGATGTACGCGTCGAAGGGCATCTCGATGATGTCGAAGTCCGGATCCACGGCGGTTACCATGGCGACCCGGCAATCGAGGCCGCGATCCCGGATGCGTTCGAGGACGTCGTCGCCAGAGAGTCCCGGCATCCGGCGGTCAAGCAGGACGATATCGACAGTTTCGTCGAGCGTCTCCAAGGCCTCCTGGCCGCTGTAGGCTGTCAGAACCGTGTACTGGCCCTCCAGCTGGGCTGCGTACGCGTCGGCGACGTCCGGCTCGTCGTCGACCACCAGGACGATGGGAGCAACACTGGCTGACATCTGCGTGCCAAAAGTTGGTATGGCACGTCTCATAAGGTTTCGGGCCTCAATCGGCCCGAGAAAACACGCTTCGCATCGATCACCTGACAGCCTCGGCGACCGGGCAACTATATTCGTCGGCCCCGTACGGTGGAGATATGGTCGAAGTCACGTATCACTGTCCGTACTGTGGGGCCGTGACGAGTATCGATCGAGCCCCGTCGTTGCAGGACGCCTCCGTGACGCGTCACCCACTGGCAGATCACGAGTACGCCGCCACGACTGCCGACATCGAAGCCGGAGACGGCATCGAATTCGTCTGTCTCGGCGACGTCGGCGGTGAAGCCACCGCTGCCGGGAACGGCCGGACCCAGTCATCCACAGCCGGTGACCGTGCGGGACCACGGCCCGAGCGGGACGGCTGTGGGCGAACGTTCTATCTGAACTACCGGCAGTCACCACCGCCGACAGTGGGACCCACACGATGAAGGCGGCCATCCGGACATGATCGAGTTCCGAACGCTGCCCGAGCGAGTCGTTCCGACGTGGTTCCAGGACGGCCTGGCGACCTTCGAGGCGTTTCTGGAACCCCGTCCACTGTTCGAGGCCGACGCCGTCCTCTGGACCGTCGTCCTCGTCGGGTCCGCGCTCGACGTCGTGACGACGATGGTGGGAACGGCCGCCGGCCTCCCCGAGGGCAACGCGGTCGCGCGGGCGTTCATGACTACCTACGGGACCCCCGGGATCGGCGCACTCAAACTGGTCGCCCTCGTGGCCCTGGTGATCGCCTGGCACTACCTGGCCGAGCAGTCGGCTCGGCTCGTCCTCGGTGGGTTTGCGATAGTGACGCTGGTCGTCGTCGGGCTCAATACGGTCACGCTCGCGGGGCTGTGAGAAGCGTTCGGGACTGAAACCGAAAGGATAAAATAATTGGTGTATGACATGAAGAGATACCGGACGGGGGCAGGGTCCATCAGCCGGGAGAGTGAGATCCAGCAATAGGGGGCTGGAGCCTGCTTTCCGAGGAGCGGCGGACCCATCATCCAGGGGACTGGGATCCGCCGTTCGGGGGGTACACCGATGGGAAAGCACCAGACGCCGTCCGAGAGGGCGGCTTCGACGGAATATCGTATCGAATCGGTCGAATACGTCGTCGAGTGGCTCTCGCTCAGAACGCTGTCCGTGGCTCTCTGGACAGCCGTGTTCACGGCGTCAACCCTCGACGTGGTAACGACGACGATCGGGCTTCGCCAGGGGCTTTCGGAGGGCAACGCACTCGCACGCGCGCTCCTCGAAACACTGGGGGTCGTGGGCCTCGTCGGACTCAAACTCGCCGCGTTGACGGTCCTGGCCGCGACCTGGTATCTCGTCGACGAACAGCAGGGGTACGCCGCCCTCGCAGGGTTCGGCGGCGTCACGGGGGTTGTGGTCGTGTGTAACGTCGCCATGATCGCGACGATGTGAGCTCGACCGGCCAGTCCCGAATTTAAGACGATCGCGTCCGTCGCGATGGACATGCGCGCAGCCGTCTTTCGCGGCCCAGGCGAGATCGCTATCGAAGACGTCCCGAAACCGGCACTCGACGCGCCGACCGACGCCGTCGTCCGCGTGACCCACACCGCGATCTGCGGGTCGGATCTCTGGCCGTACCGCGGGCAAGAGGACCGCGACGTCCCTTCCCGTATCGGTCACGAACCGATGGGGATCGTCGAGGAAGTGGGCGAAGAAGTCCGCTCGGTTGCGCCCGGCGATCGGGTGTTCGCGCCGTTCGTCACCAGCTGTGGCGAGTGTGAGTTCTGCCGGAAGGGACTCCACACTTCCTGTGTGAACGGCGGGTTCTGGGGCGGCGACGACGGCGGCGCACAGGGCGAGTACGTCCGAGCGCGCCACGCCGACGGCACGCTCGTGCGCGTGCCCGACCGCCATGCCGACGACGAGGAGACGCTCCAGGCGATCCTGCCGTTGACGGACGTCATGGGGACGGGCCATCACGCCGCGGTCAGTGCGGGCGTCGACGCCGGCTCGACGTGCATCGTCGTCGGCGACGGCGCAGTCGGACTGTGTGGCGTCCTCGCCGCCCGCCGGCTCGGTGCCGAACGGATCATCGCGATGGGCCACCACGAGGACCGCCTCGCACTCGCCGAATCGTTCGGCGCGACAGACACGATCGCCGCGCGCGGCGAGGCGGCCGTCGAGCGTGCCCAGGAGCTCACGTACGGCGGTGCAAACCACGTCATGGAGTGTGTCGGATCGACGGGTGCGATGAACACCGCGATCGAGGTCTGTCGGCCTGGCGGGGCCGTAGGGTACGTGGGCGTCCCACACGGGATCGAGGACGACGGACTCGACATCTTCGGACTGTTCATGGACAACATTTCGTTGAACGGGGGGATCGCGCCGGTCCGGGCCTACGCCGAGGAGTTGCTCGCGGACGTTCTCGGCGGGACGCTCGACCCGTCGCCGATCTTTACGAAGACGGTCGACCTCGACGGCGTGCCCGAGGGCTACCGGGCGATGGATAAGCGCGAGGCGATCAAGGTGTTGGTCAAGCTCTAAACCGGGTCCGGAACTAGATCACTGCGGCTGGCGAGGCCGACGGCCGAGAATCCGGTCCGCGAGGCTCCCCAGGGCTTTCAACGCGACGTTGACGTACAGGCCGACGAGGAAGGCCACGCCGGCGGCGAACCGGGCACCGTCGACGCCCTCGACGCTGCCGAAGTTCCCCAGAAGAAGGTAGACGCCCGCCGCCAGAATGCACGCCGCCGGGATCCGCATCGCCATCTCGACGACGTGCTCCCACTGATTCCACTCGGTGTAGCGATCCAGTTTGTGCATGAGCTTCGTGAAGATGTACCCAAGTGCCCCGAAACCGGCATAGAGGTAGACATACACCGGGATCGTCACTGGATTCGGGTCTGAGCCATCGGTGGGGATCGCGACGGCCCACCCGAGGACGCCGGTCGAGAGGACGATTCCGACGAGCGTCAGCCCGGCGAAGACGCCAATGACGATCCAGTTCAGCAACGACCACTCGACGCCGTCCTCGATGGACGCCCCACCCGAGTTCGAATCAGTCGCCGTGCTGTGCTCGTCTGACGGCCGCTCCGTACTCATAGACTACATTCACGATTGACAGTAGTAAAACCCATCGTCCGCTGATTTCCGAGCCACCGAGTCGGCCGAACCGGTCGGTTTCCGCGGGTGATGGAAACGCACCGACTGTCAGCCCCTCACGGTCACCGTTCCCTGTATCACCACGGTTATGCATGCCCCACTCGTTGGCCCGTCCATGGGAGACCTGACAGCGACACTGGAGACGACCCACGGCGACATCGAGATCGAACTGTACGACGAGCGCGTCCCGACCACCGTACAGAACTTCGTCAACCTGGCGGAACACGACCCCGCGGCCGACGCCGAACCAGCCCCCGAAACCCCGACCTGGGAGGACCCCGAAACCGGCGAGACCCGCGGCGACGCCTTCTATCAGGACACCCCGGTCCACCGGATCATCGACGGGTTCATGGTCCAGATGGGCGACCCGACGGGGACCGGTCGCGGCGGCCCGGGCTACACCTTCGACGACGAGTTCGACAGCGATCTGGGCCACGACGGCCCCGGCGTCGTCTCGATGGCCAACTCCGGGCCCAACACCAACGGCTCGCAGTTCTTCATCACGTTCGACGCCCAACCCCATCTCGACGGCGATCACGCCGTCTTCGGCGAGGTAATCGACGGCATGGACACGCTCGAAGCACTCGAGAACGTCGACACCGGCCCGCGTGACGAGCCCGAAGAAGACGTGCGACTCGAAGCCGTCCGGATCAACGACTGAACGCCGGTCGTCGATAGCCGGAGCGGGGGATCGACATGTGCCTGCTCCGACGGGCGTCGCTACGCAATGACGACGACCGGCCGGGACGATTCGGAGTGAGATAGGAACGTTGAGGACGATACAGCTCCACAGTACTGGCATGTCGTCGACGATGGCGGTCATCGGCGTCGGGACGGCAGTCGTGTTCCTCGGCGCGCTCGCGGCACTCCGGTGGCGCGAGGACGAACTGCTCGCGGCCGGCCTGTTGACCCTCGGATCCGGACTGGCGACCATCTGGTCGCTGCTAGGCGTCGGATGGGCCGGGAGTGGACAAGGGGAAATCTCGACGACAATGTATCTGTCACTTGCACTCATGGGCGGGATGACGACGCTCTATTTCGGCATATTCGTCCGGTCACGGCTTCGTAGCCGGTAGCGCCGGCCGATACGCTCACCCCCGACGACTGGCGTGGCCGCAGCAGTCGGATAGATGTCCACAAATTATAATTGAGGATTAATATTTCGAACGAACACGAATAGAAGTGCGATACTGTTACACTTCATTCCATTTTAGAGTGAATATCTGTGTTTAATCCTCCTAAAGCGCGGACATCTGTCTCGAATGTATCCCGACATTTTAAGACCAGGGGTCCGCTATGGGGGGATATGTCTGACAAGAAATCACAAGGCAATGTCGACAGACGGCGGTTCATGCAAACCGTCGGTGCGGGGGCCGTTGCAGCGGGCGTCGCGGGATGCAGCCAGTCGGACACCACGGACACGGAGGGGCCTGCAGACACGACGGAGGGGCCGGACACGCCGCCACAGGGCGGCACGCTGACGATGTCGCTGCCGTCCTCGCCGCCGAGCGTCAACGTCCTGAACACGTCGTCGTCCTACGCGACGGCGATCATGGACTTCATCTGGGAGTACGGCACGTTCCTGGACTGGACGACCTTCGAGGTGAAGCCGTGGGTGTACACCGACTGGACCATGGAGAACACCGAGGGCGAGGACCCGAACCCGGACGTCTATTTCAACGTCAGGGACGGCCTGACCTGGACCGATGGCGAGGACTTCACGGTCAGCGACGTGATCTTCACCTACGAGTACCTGCTCGAACAGGAGCCGGGCAAGTACACCTCGACGCTAAATGCGATCGACTCCGTCGAGGAAGCCTCGGGCGACTGGGACGTCCACCTCTCAATGAACCAGGTCGTCGGGACGTACGCACTCAATCAGCTCCAGCTGCCGCTGCTGCCCGAGCACGTCTGGAGCGACGTCGACGATTACACGGAGTACCAGCCGGGTCAGCAGGTCGACAGCGGCGGTCCGGTCGGCCTGGGAATGGCGGAGCTGACGCAGTACGAACCCGACACGTCCATCGAACTGACCTTCCGGGACCCGGACGAGTACCAGCTCGGCCAACTCGACTGGCTAGCGGAACACGATACGTTCGTCCAGGGTGGCCCGTTCCTGGATGAGCTCCGGTATCTCGTCTACAGCAGCGAGTCGGCGTACGTCCAGGACTTCTTCAACGACGAGATCGACGCGATATACAACACGCTCCCGACAGGGGAGATCCAGAAGGCCCGCGAGGAGGACAGACAACTCGTCCGCGGGGGCGACACCGGCTACGGTTTCTTCATGTTCAACCTTCGCCGGACCCCCTTCGACGACGCGGCCTTCCGGCAGGCTCTGGAGTTCCTCTGGGACGACATCCAGTGGGTGCGGACACTCAACCAGAACTACGTCCTCGAAGGTGACTTCATCATGCCACCCGCCTACGAGGCCGTCCGTCCCGAGACCGAGACGGGTGCCGAGATCCTCGAGGACCCGGCGACAAACGCCTTCGAGTTCCGCGGGGATGGCGAGGGGGAACCGGACCTCGAAACCGTCCGGTCGTTCCTCACAGAGGGACAGCTCGTCACCGGCGAGAGCGGGACGTTCGCCGGCAAGGATTACCCCGGCAGCCTGACCGGCGTCACGGCGAGTCAGTCCGCGCCGCGACACGACTACTCCTTCGGCGAGGTGACGTCCTCGGTCCTCCAGGACGTCGATGGCGTCGACCAGGAGATCCGCGTCAACGGCCAGACGATCACCGAGATCCGCGGGGAGCCGCTGACATACATCAGTTATCCGCCGGAGCTGGTGCCCGAACTGACGGAGATGGACCAGGTCTACGTCAAGAACATGCAGGAACTCGGCATCCCGATCAAGCGAGAAACCGTCGGGTTCAACGCACTCCTCCCGCGGCTGTACGCCCAGGAGGACTTCGACGTCACCCACCTCGGCTGGGGTAACACGTCGCCGCTGGGCGTCAGTTCGCTCTACAATCTCTTCCACAGCGACAACGCCGACGATCACTCGGTCGTCGAGGAAGGGTCCGAGCAGGAAAACGACCAGCGCCAACTCAACAACAACACCGGGTACGGGCTGTTCGACCACGCGGGCGCCGACGACCTGATCGATCAAGCACGCCGGACGATCGACCCCGAGGAGCGCAATGCGCTGGTCCGCCAGGCGGTCGAGCGGATCTACCTCGACTCGCCGTACATGGTCTATCAGTACAGCAAAGTGTTCTGGCCGCTCCACCAGCGATTTTCCGGCGCGATCGAGAACATCCCCGGCGTCGGCGGCCCGGCACTGACGACCCAGATGCTGAACATCTACGAGAACGAATAGCCCGTTCGGTCGTTTCGTCGACAGAATCGAGCCGATTCGGCACATTAATCACAACGCGACATCGTAGCAAGACAGAGCCCTGCAATGACACGGCACGGCGTCGGTAGGTGTGAGGTGAGGCGATGAGTCGGATAAGCGCCAGGTACCTCGGTAAGCGACTGGTCGCGTCGTATCTGACGCTGCTTGTCATCATGACACTGCTGTTCCTGTTGGTCAAGTCGATGCCGGGCAGCTTTATCAGCCAGATGCGGAGCCCGGGAATGACGGCCGAGCAGATCGCACAGCTCGAGGCGAGATGGGGGCTGAACGATCCGCTCTGGGTGCAGTACGGCCGGTTCATGATCAACTACCAGATGGGACACTTCGGGTGGTCGATCAACTGGAACGTGCCCGTCTGGAACCTGATCGCCCGGCGGTTGCCCCGGACGCTGATCCTCTTCGGATCGGTCTACATCGTCGGCTACGTCGTGGGCCCACTCGTGGGGATGTACCTCGGCTGGTGGCGCGGGACGATGAAGGACCAGTCGCTGTTCTCGGGGAGCCTGTTCATCTACTCGATCCCGGTGTTCTGGGTCGCCTGGTTGTTCATGTGGGTTTTCAACTATCAACTCGGCCTGCTGCCCGGCAAGTACATGGTGACGCAGTTCCCGGAGTTCGACCTGACAGCGGTCAACGTCATCGTCGACTTCCTGCGTCACCTCGCGTTGCCGGCGTTCACCGTCGCCGCGATCACCTGGGTCGGGTCGATGCTGGTGATGCGAACCCAGATGAACAACGTGACCGACGCGGACTACGTCTACCTCGCGAAGGCCAAAGGCCTCAGCGAGCGGACCGTCATCGTCAAACACGCCGCGAGAAACGCCCTGATCCCGGTGGCGACATCGGCGATCGTCGCCCTGGCGTTCATTCTCGACGGATCGATCATCATCGAGAACGTCTTCAACTGGCCGGGGATGGGCAGCGTGGTCGTCACCGCAGTGATACAGCAGGACACCCCGGTCGTGCAGGCGGTGTTCTTCATCCTGGCAATCCTGATCATCATCGCGCGACTGTTGCAGGACGTCGTGTACACGTATCTCGACCCGCGGATCAAATTCGGAGGCAACGAATAGATGGCGACAGACACTGACGAACCGTCGCGTTTCGAATCGCTCGCCCGTCGCTATCGCCCCCGCATCGAGCGGTTCCAGCGGGGCTGGGAGCGCTATCGCCAACACCGGATGGGGATCGTCGGCCTCCTGATCCTCGTCGTCTTCGGCCTCTGGGCGCTGTTCCCGTCCGTGTTCGCGCCACATAGCCTGGAATGGAAGGCGTTTCTCGGGACGGAAGGCGGCCGAATGACGTTAGAACAGACGCGGTCGCTCCCGCATCCGCCGGCGTTCGGCGATCCCTTCTTCGCCCCGCTGGGGACCAACCATCTCGGCGAGGGGATCGCGACGCTGATGGTCTATTCGGCCTCGAACGCCCTGTACATCGGCCTCGCCGCCGGGATCCTCTCGAGCCTGGTCGGCGTCCCGCTGGGACTGATCAGCGGGTTCTACGGGAACACGTGGATCGACGAACTCATCCAGCGCATCGCGGACATCGTCTACAGTCTCCCGTTCCTGCCGCTGGTGATCCTGCTGGTGGCCATCCGTGGAGTCAACACGACGAACATCATCATCGCGATCGTGATCAAGTCGTGGGTGAACAACGCTATCGTCATCCGCGGAGAGACCCTGTCCCTGAAGGAACGTTCCTACGTCGAGTCCGCGAAGGTGGCCGGGGCAAGCGACGCTCGCATCGTCTTCCGGCACATCCTGCCGAACGTGTTGCCGCTGACCTTCGTCTACCTGGCCCAGGACGCCGCCTACGCGATCCTGACCCAGGCGTCGCTGGCGTATCTCGGCCTCGCCGACTTCACGTCCCAGTCGTGGGGACTGATGCTCCAGAACATCCAGGCCCAAAACGAGGTTTTCTCCGCCCCGTGGTGGCTGTTACCGCCGGGGATCGCCATCGCGCTGGTGGCGGCCGCCTTCTACTTCATGGGCTTCTCGATGGAAGACGTCGCCAACCCACAACGTGAGTGACTATGACACTGCTGGAATTCAACGATCTCTCGGTACGATACAGCACTGACGACGGGGCCGTCCACGCCGTCGAGGACGTCAACTTCACCGTCGAACCCGGCGAAACGTTCGGCCTCGTCGGCGAATCCGGCTGCGGCAAGACGACGCTCGGAAAGTCCATCCTGCAGTTGCTCGACCGCAACGGCTACGTCGAGAGCGGCGAAATCTGGCTCGACTGGGTGTTGCCCAAATGGACCGACGAGGGAGGCGAGCCAACCAACGAGGCGATCGCCGACGATTCGATCCCGGTGCGTCAGGACGGGAAGATGAACCTCGCCGCCCTCGACGAGACCGAGATCCGGCAGGTCCGCTGGAACACCATCTCCCTGATCCCACAGAGCGCGATGAACGCGCTGAACCCGGTGTACAAGGTCGGCGACCAGATCACGGAGGCCATCCAGTTGCACGAACCGGAGACCACCGACGAGGAGGCCCGGGAGCGGGCCATGCAACTGCTCGAAAGCGTCGGCGTCGAACCCGAACGGGCCGACGATTACGCCCACGAGTTCTCCGGGGGGATGCGCCAGCGCGCGATCATCGCCATGGCGATGGCCTGTGACCCCGATCTGGTGATCGCCGACGAGCCGACGACGGCGCTCGACGTCATCATCCAGGACCGGGTGCTCGATGCCATCCGGGACATGCAAGAGGAGTTCGACGCAGCCATGCTGATCATCAGCCACGACATCAGCGTCATGGCCGAGACGTGCGACCGGATCGGCGTGATGTACGGCGGTCGGCTGATGGAGAGCGGGACGACCCACGACATCTTCGAGAACGCCGCCAACCCCTACACACTGGGGCTCGAGAACTCCTTCCCGACGATCACGGCCGAGAACGAACAGTTGCTCTCGATCCCCGGGACGCCACCCCAACTGGTGGATCCGCCCGACGAGTGTCGGTTCATCGATCGCTGCCCGTTCGCGGTCGACGCGTGTGAGAAGTCCCACCCGCCAATGTTCGACGTCGAAAGCCAACAAGGGGAACTCAGTCAGGCGACCACTGACGGGCATCGGTCGGCCTGTCACCGGGTGGACGAGATCGAGGAGCTACGCAACCGAGCGACGGAGGACGAGACATGGCAGGAACGATAGACTCAACCTTGATGGAGGTACGGGACGTCTCGAAGCTGTTCGGGAGTTCCCAGGGCCTGCTCGATACGCTCCTGGGTCGGGAACCACAGCCGGTCCGGGCCGTCGACGGCGTCTCGCTGTCCGTCGAGGAGGGCGAGGTCCTCGGGATCGCCGGCGAATCGGGCTGTGGGAAGACCACCCTGGGGAAGATGCTGGTCAAACTGCTGAATCCGACCGAGGGAGACGTCGAGTTCGACGGCATGGACGTCACGGACCTCTCCGCCGCGGAGCAACGCGAGTTCAGACAGCGCGTCCAGATGATCTTCCAGGACCCCTTCGAGAGTCTCAACCCCCGGATGACCGTCGAGGACGCCGTCGCGGAGCCCCTGCAGATCAACGACATCGGCGAGGACTACTACGAGCGTCGCGACCGCGTCATCGAGGTGCTCGAAGACGTCGGGTTGGCACCGGCCGAGCCGTATCTCCGGTCGTTCCCCCACGAACTCTCGGGCGGCGAGCGCCAGCGCGTCGCCATCGCGCGGGCGCTGGTCGTCGATCCTGACTTCGTCGTGGCCGACGAGCCGGTCTCGATGCTGGACGTCTCGATCCGGGCGAGCGTCCTCAACCTGATGCAGGACCTCAGAGAGGAGTACGACCTCACGTACGTGTTCATCAGCCACGACCTCTCGCTGATCAGGTACATGTGCGACCGTACGGCGATCATGTACCTGGGGGACGTCGTCGAGATCGGCGACACGGACGACATCGTCACGGACCCGAAACACCCCTACACGGAGGCGCTGTTCGACGCCGTCCCGGTGATCGATCCCGACGCGGAACGCGACCGGGCGAACGTCACGGGCGAGGTGCCGAGCCCCCGTGACCCGCCGACCGGCTGTAAGTTCCACCCGCGGTGTCCGTCCGTGATCCCGCCCGACGACTGGACGGGCAGCCAGGACGCCTTCCGACGGTGCCTGCAGTTCAAACTCGGCATCCAGCGGGAGACCCTGGGGCCGACGGACATCCCGGAAGACGAGGAATCCGACGACGTCGAGGAGGAGATCGACGCCCTGTTGCGACACGGTCTCGTCCTCGACGTCCCGGAACCCCATCGCATCGACCCGGAAGAACTCTCGGAGGGCGTTCCGGTCGAGGCACTCGACCTGCCGGCGGCCGTCGAGTCGGCACTCCGGGACGCTGCCCGGGACGTGTTGACCGACGGCGACTACGACAGCGCCCGTGATCGTCTGGCCGACCGGATCGAATCCGTCTGCGAGACCGAGATACCCGACCTCCGTGAGGCGGAGGATCGAACGCTCGCCTGCCACCTCTATGGGTCCTCCGGTGGGGACCGGTAGAACCGTCAACGACGATGCGCGACGGCACCCGTCGGAACGGAAACAGGTTCGAACCTGACGACGAACGGGCGTCGACGGACGCGCCGAGTCGCGGTCACATCCTGCTCGCCTTTTCGTTCGTGCTGGTCCTTGTTCTGACCGGTGTGATCTTCGTCGCGACCGGGCAGGCGTACCTCGCCTACGAGCAGAGTGGCTCGGTGACGGCGACAGTCACGGACGTCAGTGTCGCGGATGGCGACGGAATCGTCCAGGTCAGGGTCGCGGTTCACAACCCGACGGCCGTCGCAGTCGACATCGTGGCCCCGGCCGGGATCACCGGTCGAATCGACGGCCGAATCGTCGCCAGGGCGCACGCAACCCTGTTCACCGAACGCACCGTCCCGGCAGGCGGCAATCGAACGATCGACGTACCACTACGGATCCATCACCAGTCCGGAGAGACAACTGTGGCCGCGGCGCTCGATAGCGATACGTTCGACCTGAGTGGCCGTCTCCGGGGAGCGATTCACGATCGGTCGATCTCGATCACCATCGAGCGGGGTGACCAATGACCGTCAGTCAGACCTTCGAGCGCATGGTCGCATTCGTCACTCGCGTCACCTCACACCGAACACTCGGGGTCGGAACCGGTGCGCTCGCGGGGATGGGCGCGTTCATGTATATCAACGAGGGGTTGCTCCCGCCGGCAGTGCCGCGATGGGTGCCCGTCGTGGTGCTCTGTCTCGCCGGCGTCTACACCGTCGTCCTCTCGACGTCGCTGTCCCGGAGTATTCGGGCGTTGTTGATCGCGTTCGTGACCGCGATCGGGACGCTGTTCCTCGCGTCGGTCCTGCCGGTGTGGGTGCTGCCGTACGGACATGGGGGCGCGGATATCGCACTCGTCTATTTCCTCCGGCAGGCCCTGCTGGGAACGCTGATGGCGTTGCTGGTCATCTTTCTCGGGAGTTACTTCGCCACGTTGTTCGTCGCCGGATATTTCGACTGGTAACGCCTACCGGAGACGAGCCGCCCGCGCCCAGGCCGGGATCGGCTGTGCAGCACTCGAGCCCGTCAGACCCGCGGCACCCGGCGTGTGACCGGGGTGTTTTTGCCCATCGGGACCGTTCAGGAGTCCGTGACGAGGGAAACGCCGGATCGCGAGAAGCCGATCAAGGAGCGTGGACTCTACGCCAGCCACGGCGATGCACCCACGCTCGGCGCGTATCTCTCCTCGCTACTCCATCTCCTGTCGTTTCCGGCCGTCCTCGTGATCGCCGTCGTCGGCCACCTGCTCGCGTTCTATCCGTATCCCGGAATCATCCCCGTGATGATCGGGCTGTTCATCGGAGAGATCGTGATCGTCGGCGCGGTGATGCACGTCACGTCCTGAGACAGTGATCGACGAGAGCCGAGCCGTCAGTAGGCGACCCTGAAAAAGCCCTTGAAACCGCCGTAGCCGGCCGCGATCATCACGATTCCGATGAGCAGAATCTTGCCGGCTTCGACGGTCGGAATCGGATCACTGTACGGTTCCAGACCGATGAGCGACATCAGCCCGAACATCGACACGGCATACCCGATTGCGAGTCCCAATATGCCGACACCGAGCAGTCCCAGACTCGTCGGGGCACGTAGCGGTCGCGGGATCTGTTCACGTACCGTCGCCATAGCGGAAGACTAGCGAGCGGACAGTTAAGCGTTCCTGTCCGAGCGGTCGGCCTCCTCGACGGCTTCGAGTTCGTCACCGACTGGCGAGAGGTCGCTATCGAACGTGTTGTCGTCCACTTCACCGGATGGCTCACTCTCTCGATCACCAGTGGCGATCGATCGCGGCGACGGGCGCACGGCGTACCCGATGCCAACGGCGGCCGTGCCGCCACCCACCATGAGGAGCGTCTCGACGGCAAGCAGTGCCTGCTGCCCGGTGACGACAGAGAGGTGAATCGCCTGGCCGATGACCAGCGCGCCCACGACGACGAACACAGTGTGCACCAGCCGTCGTACCGGGGAATCCGGTCCGAGCATGTCGTAGTTCGATGTTGTACTCTTGGCGTTTCAACTCCCCGATCCGTCCCGACATCGGTCGATCGACGGCAAGCGATAGGACTCCGCTCGCGTGCCCACGTTTCGAAACCTTCAATTGTGCCTGCAGTCTATCGGAGAATGCAACGAGCATACGAGGGTTGGTGGTCTAGGTTGGTTATGACACCTCCTTGACATGGAGGAGGTCGGCGGTTCAAATCCGCCCCAACCCATATTTTCCGGCGAGCAAGTTCGCGAGCCGGTAATTTGGTCACAAGGATTTGAAGCAGAAAACACGCAGCGCGAGCGAAGCGAGCGACCGTGTTTGCGCGGTTCAAATCCGCCCCAACCCACTGATTTTGCGCCGAACAATACCGTGAGGCGCAAGTCTGTCTTTGGGGCGGATTTGAGCCCAGAGGACGAGCGAAGCGAAGTCCTCGCGGTTCAAATCCGCCGAGAGAGCGAAGCTCTCTCGAGCCCTCGTTCACTGCGTTCACGAGGACGCCCCAACCCACTTCTGACGCCGACTGCGACGAACAAAGTGAGGAGCCAGCGGCGTCTGCGTAGGCAAGCGGATTTGAAGCACGGAACGAGCGAGCGATAGCGAGCGAAGTTCAGGCGGTTCAAATCCGCCGAGAGAGCGAGCTCTCTCGAGCCGTGCTTCACGTTGTTCAGCACGACGCCGGAAGAGCTTGCTCTTCCGAGCCCTCGTTCACTCCGTTCACGAGGACGCCCCAACCCACTCCTGACGGAGGATTGTAGGCCGGATTCTACGCACAAGAACTGGGAAAAGCTCTTGTGGTAGAACCGTTTCTCTTAGGGTAGGAACTGGAGGCATTACGAATGAGCTTTCAAGAACGACTCCGCTCGATAGAAGAGCGGTACGACGTCAGTGAAAGCGAGCACGCCCGGGAGCTCGGGCGAACGGTCGCCCACCTCCAGGACTAGCACCGCTATTCTGTTTGGTCGAGATACGTAACGAACGCCGCTTTGCTGATTCCGTCTGCACCGATCAGTTCGTCGTGTCCGGCCCGTTTGACGGACTCGATAAGAAACTCCGTACAGAGATCAATATGCGCGTCTCCGTAGTACGTGTAGGCAGCTGATTGGGAAAGATCGAGATCGTACTCAGCCAGAACTATTTCAATGTCGTTCTTTCGCTTGACAACGTCACAACCCCATTCAGCAAGTAACGAAAACGGGGTCGTGTTCCGTCGGACTGTGAGTATTCGTTTCGACTCGACGATGTACTCGTTGACCCATTCCTTCCAATCGTAGTCTGCCGTCGCGAAATCCGGAAACGAGAAGCCGGTTTCGATGCTTTCCAGGTACCACTGTGCCATACTGATCGAAGTCCGGTGGTTGGCATTAGGCAGTGCGTGCGTGAGAATGAGCGTGGACAGAAGCTGCCCTGCGACATCGACGGCCGGCTGATCCCAATCAACTCGTTCGATCGCGTCAGGGACCCGATCCAGCTCAATCTGTTTGTAAATCTCCAGTTTTTCCGCTTCCTCAAGCTCTTTCTCCTCGATTATTTCCTCGAAAATCTGAAGCAACCGAACAGTGATCGTACGATCGTCCGGAGACATCTCGTCGAGAGCGTCTTCGAAGTTTTCATCGATATCATCGATGGTCCCGCTCGTCCCCTGGTTAGTATACAATACGAAAACCGCCTCATCGAGATCGTATCGCTCTATCAAAGCGTCCTTCCCGCTAGACGTGATCTCATCCCGATCTTGGGTGACATATGCGAGAGAGTATTGCTGATCCTTGGGATGGTGATAATGAACGAGGGTCGTCATTTTGCAGTCATATTTTGCGAAGGGGATTTAAATCAGCTCTCATTGAATCAGAGAACCAAACAGGTGGGGCACTTCAATGTCGGCTTGCATTTTTCACGTCACGTCATGAGAGAGGGCACCACTCTACGTCTAACAGATGAGAAGTCAGTCGATGGTGATCTCAATACTGTCGTGTCTCCAACAGTGGGCTCAGGAATTCATTGAAAACCGCATCCACGCCCAGTCTTGACAAACGGAACAGCCGATTTCTCTTTGCCGTCAGTAGAGGCACGCTGGGCCTGAAAGCACAGCCGAGTCCTAGATTTATACTCCAGCCGTCAGTGGTCCAAACAATACACATGCCGCCCATCCAGACCGACGCGTTGACGAAGTATTACGGCGACGTGCGGGGCGTCGAGGACCTTTCCTTCGCCGTCGAGGAGGGTGAAGTCTTCGGGTTTCTCGGCCCGAACGGCGCGGGGAAGACGACGACGATCCGGACACTCATGGGGTTTCAGTCGCCAACCGGCGGGACGGCGACCGTCCTGGGAGCCGACATTAGAGACGGGGCGGCGCTCCGGGAGGTTCGCGCGGACGTGGGCTACCTGCCGAGCGAGCCGAGTTTCAACGAGAACGTGACCGGTCGCCGCTTGCTCGACTATCACGGGGCGCTCCGGGGCGACATCCGAAGCGACGAGATGCTCGAACTGTTCGATCCACCGCTCGACCGGAAGGTGCGGGAGTACTCCCGCGGCAACAAGCAGATGCTCGCCATCGTCATGGCGTTCATGCACGACCCGGATGTGCTCATCATGGACGAGCCCACCTCCGGCCTCGACCCGCTGAAACAGGAACAACTCCTGGAGTTCATCCGCACCGAACAGCAACGCGGGAAGACGTTCTTTTTCTCCTCGCACATTCTGAGCGAGGTCCGGAAAGTCTGCGATCGAGTGGCGATAATCCGCGACGGCCATCTCGTCGAACTCGAAGACGTCGAGTCGCTGCTGGATCGCAGTGGGAAGATCGTCCGGGCGCGGCTGAGTGGCGATCTCGACGCCGACGCGCTGGCTCTGGACGGCGTCCACGATATCGAGGTCAGCAGCGACGGGAGTGAAGATGGGGACGAAGGCGACGGCGAAACGGCCATTGCAAAGAGTGAGGCGACGAGCGTCACGTTCACGTACACTGGGGCTTACGAACCCCTGCTCCGGCAGCTACTCGAGTACGAAATCTTCGATCTGACGATCGAGGAGGCCCCACTCGAAGACGTGTTCATGCGATTTTATGGGGAGAACCCGGCCGAGCGTGTCGAAGCAGTCGAGAACGGCAAGCCCGTCGACAGCGAGATCGAGGAAGGGGCGGAGGAGGCCGATGTTTGAGACCGCGCGTTTCGAGTCCGAACGGCTGGTTCCCGCTTCGGCGGTCATCGGGCTGGGGCTTGCGGCCTTCGGCGGGATGATGACGCTTATCGCCCCCGGCATCCTCGGGGACGTCGATATCGCGGCCCTGCTTGAGCAGTACCCGTCCGTGATGGTCGAGGAGATGGGGCTGGGACACATGGGGACCATCGAGGGCTTCATCGCACTCGAACTCTACGAGTACGTCTGGCTGCTCGGCCTCGGGGCGTACGTCGCCTATACCGCGGCCGGCTCGATCGCGGGTGACGTCGAGACCGGGCGGATGGACACGCTGCTCGCCGCGCCGATCGCCCGGTGGCGACTGCTCGTCGAGAAATACCTCGCACTGCTGACGCCCATCGTCGTCGTCAACGTCGTCGTCTTTGTGGGCGTGACAGGGGCGGTGCAGGTGATCGAGGAGACGATTCCCGTTGCCGACCTCGTCGCGGTCCACGTGCTGTCGATCCCCTACTTGCTTGCGTGTGGCGCGTTCGGCATGCTCGTCTCCGTCGCCGCGCCGCGCCGCATTCTCGCCGAGGGCGTGGCGGCCGGCACGATCATCGGAACGTTCCTCTTCGAGATGCTCCTCAGCAACACGGATCTCGCGTGGCTGGGCGGTGTTGCGCCGATGCGGTACTACGATCCCCTGGCGATCCTCACCGAGAGCACGTACGATCCCGCCGGGGGAGCGATCCTCGTTTCCGCCGCGGTCGTGCTCCTGGCCGGGAGTGCCTGGCTGTTCGGGGAGGTCGACGTGCAATGAGTACCGAGAGAGCGGGGCCCGCGACCCGCGAACCCGACGACAACCCGCTGCTCGTGGTCGCCCGCTTCGAGGGGCGCAATCGGCTCCGGGTGACGGGCGTCATCGCCGTGCTGTTCTCGCTGTTCGGCCTCATGTACGTCTGGCTCGGCCCGCAGATGATCGAGGCCGGGTTCTCGGAGTTGATCGACGCGATGCCACCGGTCGTCAACGAACTGTTCGGCTTCGAGAGCCTGGAGTCGATCGAAGGGCTCCTCGCCAGCGAGTTCTACACGCTCGGCTGGATCGTCGGTCTCGGGGGCTACCTCGCGTATTCGGCGGCCGGGACTGTCGCGGGCGATCTCAGGGACGACCGGATGGACACACTGGTGGCCGCCCCCGTGGCCAGGCGAAGCGTCCTCCTCGGGAAGTACCTCGCGCTTCTCGTCCCGATCCTCGTCCTCAACGCCGTCGTCCCGGTCGTGCTGTACGTGGCATCGGTGGCTATCGACCAGACGCTTCCGGTTGCCGATCTCGCGATCGTCCACGCCTTCTCCATCCCGTATCTCCTCTTCTGGAGTGCGATTGGCCTGTTGCTCGGGGTGGTCGTCCGCCGAGGTCGAACCGCCGGGCGGGTCGCGCTCGCGCTGGTCTTTTTCGGCTGGCTCGCGGAGTCGATCATCTCGACGACCGATTACGAGTGGCTCGGCGGGCTCTCACCGATGCGATATTTTGACCCGTCGGGCGTCCTCGTCCACGGAACCTACGACGTCGCCGGGGCTGGTCTGCTGTTGGCCGGGGCGATCGCGACAGTCGGCCTCAGCCAGTACTGGTTCCAGCGACGGGATCTCTGAGTTGGCTCCGACGCAAGCGCTAAGCGAGCGATCGGTTCCGGGATCGTTTTCGCTCGTCCGTCCCGATAGCCGGCTATGATCGCCGTCTTCGCAGACACCCACGGGACTGACGACCTACAGCTCGCCGGACGGGCAGCCGATGCACTCGCAGACGCCGAGAAAGTACTCCATGCGGGAGACTTCACGACGGCGGCGGTCTACGAGGCCTTCGAGGCCCGAACTTCCGAGTTGATCGCCGTCCACGGCAACAGTGACACGCCGCCACTCCAGAATCAGTTGCCCGCCATCCGGACGATCGAATGGAACGGCCGGCAGCTGCTTCTCGCCCACGGCCACGAACACACGCCGACGTCGCTGCCGTTGCTCGCTCGGGAGCGAGATGCCGATCTCGTTATCACCGGACACACCCACCGGCCAGCGATCGAGCGACTCGGGGATCTCCCCGTCCTCAATCCAGGAAGCCACGCCGATCCGCGGAGGGGCGCGCCGTCGTACGCCGAACTTCGCCAGGAAACGGGTGACGTGGTGATCGAACTCCGGAAGCCGACGGGGAAAATCATCGAGCGACGGCGCGTCGCTGGGGAGTGAGTGGGTCGATCGCAGGGTGAGGGCCGAAGCGGGAGTAACGCACATCGACCAACGGCCGGACGGCTAAAGTGAACACCGGAAGGTCAAACGCTCGTTTGACTTCCCGTCCGAACCCATTGTTGGACACAGCCAGGCATCGCGCAGTCGGGCGATTCGACCGCGAACCCAGGGGATCGAACGGCGTGCCGACGACGATCACATGACAACAAACGACGAAACATCTATTATCGCCGAGATGAAACCGCGAGTCATGGTTGACCCGGTTCTCGTCGGCATCGTCGTCGTCGTCCTCGCGTTCGTCTTCTTCGTCTACCTGTTCGTCCGCCGGATCGCGACCGGCTTCAGCCAGGGCATGCGTGAAGGCAAGCGCGGTGGGTAACCGGCCCCGCCACGGGACGAAACTGGTTTGGCCGGCGGTCGAGAAGTCCCTGCCGTCATGGACCCACGCATCCGCGAACACGCACAGCTGGTCGCCGACGCGCTCGATCTGAGCGAGGGCGACAACCTGCTCATCAAGAGCGAGCCCGCAGCCGAGGATTTGGTTGTTGCACTCTACGAAATCGCCGGCGACCGCGGCGCACACCCCGTTTCGATCCGGACCAACCGGAGCGGACGGGCCATCCGAAGCTATCTCCAGGCGGCCGACGCCGCCGACGTCGACTTCGAGACGCCGGCCCACGAACAGGCCCTGGTTGAGGCGGCCGACTGTCACGCCGTGATCCGCGGCCACGAGAACGTCACGGAACTCGAAGACGTCGCGCCCGACGTCAATTCGGACTACGAGAAGGCCCACCAGCCGATCCTCAACGAGCGGCTGACCGACCGCTGGACGCTCATGCAGCATCCCACGCCCGCCGACGCCCAGCTCGCCGAGATGAGTTTCGAGGCCTACGAGAACTTCGTCTACGACGCCATCCTCAAAGACTGGGACGAACAACGCGAGTTCCAGGCTCAGCTGGTCGATATTTTGAAAGACGCCAGCGAGGTCCGGATCGCGAGCGGCGACACCACCGACGTCACCATGTCCGTCGCCGGCAACCACGTCATCAACGACACGGACACGCACAACCTCCCCGGTGGCGAGGTGTTCACCGCCCCGATCCCCGACAGCGTCGAAGGTGAAGTCCTCTTCGACAAACCGGTCTATCGCCGTGGGCGGGAGATTACCGACGCACGACTCGTCTTCGAAGACGGCGAAGTCGTCGAGCACAGCGCCTCGAAGAACGAGGACCTCCTCTCGAGCATCCTCGACACCGACGAGGGGGCGCGCCGCCTGGGTGAACTCGGCATTGGGATGAACCGCGATATCGACCGCTTCACCTACAACATGCTCTTCGACGAGAAGATGGGCGACACCGTCCACATGGCCGTCGGTCGCGCCTACGAGGACAACGTCGGCGCTGGCAACGAGCAAAACGAGTCGGCCCAGCACGTCGACATGATCGTCGACATGAGCGAGGACAGTTACATCGAGGTTGATGGCGAGGTGGTTCAGGAAGACGGGACGTTCGTCTTCGAGGAATAACGGATCGGCAGCCCACTGGAGTTCAGTCAGGCGATCGAAACCAAACACGAAATCCGCTATTCTTGCGCCCTCACAGCGCGGATTAGTACCTCCGTTGTTCGGGATGGGAGAATACCGGACCGGGGGAGGTCCGGATGGAGCAATGTGTGGCATCGAACGAGAGCATCGTTCGAATTCACCATGGCGAGAAGCCATGATGAAACGGAAACCTTCCGCAAGTTATCGAGGCTTGGTGGGTGGAGCCAGTGACGGGGTCATGTCCTGACCCAGACGGGTAGATGAACGGCACATATGTAAATGTAACTTCCATTCTCAAATATGGAAAACGGAGCGAGTATTCAGGTCCGGAAAGGAATATGGCGAATAGTTCCCAGACAAAGCCAGGGTTCACCGACAGACACAGCGATGCCACACGAACGCCAACTGTCCGAGATCACTGGTGTCGAATGGGGACACGGACAATCTCTGTAGAGAACGCACGGCCAGCAGCGGGGCCAGCGAACGAGCGCGAACAATGAAACCGTCTGGCAAGCATATGAGCGGGGCCCCCGAGCATCCGGCGAGCGAAGCGAGCCGGTTCACCGAGCGGGAGCGAAGCGACCGCTCGGGTCGTTTTTGGCCCAGCTTTTTGCGAGGAGCGGTTCGCGAGCGGAGCGAGCGAACCCGACGAAGTAAAAAGATGGACGGGCACGGTGGGATTCGAACCCACGAACCGTCGGATTAGAAGTCCGACGCTCTGTCCGGACTGAGCTACGTGCCCCCTACAGGATATGACGTGAAGGATTACAAAAAGCGTCCGGATCAGGACGCTCCCTAAACGCTGGCCTGTGTTTCGCCACGCTCTAGTCTGGACTCGGCAATGGCGAACGCGAGCGTGCTGAACAGTCCCAACAGCGTCCCGGCGGTGAGCATCGCGGCGAGGTACGAAAGGGAGACCCGGCCGAGGACGTACAAACTGACGGCGTGGATGACACCGGCGATGGCGAGAATGTAGAACGGGGCGTTGAGATATCGCCACCGGAATCGTCCGGCAAGATATTCGTCGGTCACCTGGCCGAGGCTGCTAGTGATCCCGGCGGCGGCGAGCCAGTGGATCGCCCCCGCGAGCACCGCGGCCACAGCCTGAGTCGCACCCAGCGTCGCAGATTCCAGCCCGCCGCGGACGGTGTCGAGCATCTCCAACCCGCTCGCGCCACCGATCGCCAGCAACACCCCGGCAACCACGTAGGTGACAATCGTCACCCGGCCAGCGTACAGCCCGGATCGAGCTCGATCGACGACGCCGTCGACGGCGTCCCCGAGTCCGAGTCCCCGCGAGAGGATGTAGATGCCGAGCAGCCCCGACGCGAGCCCGAACACGTCGCCGGGCATGCCGAGGAAGTTCGCGATGACGGCAAGGGGATAGATGAGCAACAGAATCCCGAGCGGGACCAGAATCGTCCCCCGAGTCTCGGGATCGTTGAGCACCTGCTTGATGGTGTAGTACATCGACTCCAGATCCTGTGCCTGGCGGACGACGACCCGACGGACGCCGTCGATGTCGACCCGCGAACGGATCACGGGCACGACGCTTTCGTCCTGTGCGCCATCGGTGACGATGACCGCACGGACGTCCTCGCCGGTCGTCAATCCCGCGAGGACGGTGTCGATCTCCACACCGACGGCCCGATTGGCAGCGACGTCACTGCCCTCGATCCCGGTCACAGCAGCGACTTCGACGGACTCGCCGGCGCGATCGAGTTCGTCGTAGAGGTGGATCCCCTCGAACAACACGTTGAGGTCACTGTCCTCTGGGTCGGCCGTCGCGAACTCGACTGCGGCGCTCTCGACGGCGTCGCGACCCACGACCGGCGTTTCGATGCCGGTCTTCCGGCCGATGTCGTCGTCGAGATCCACGCACAGGACCAGCAGCATCTACCGACCGTACGCGACGGCCGTATAACACTTTTCTGGGTGCGGGACACGGAACTCTGAAATTTCGTGGTGACTCGATGGCGCGGTCACCGTCAGCGGTGGGTCCGGGCGTCCTCGTGAACGGAGTGAACGAGGGCTCGAGAGCGCTCCGCTCTCTCGGCGTCGTGCCGAACAACGTGAAGCACGGCTTGAGAGAGCTGTGCTCTCTCAGCGGATTTGAACCACGCCGAGACGTGCTCGCTTCGCTCGCGGTTACACCGCTCGCCATTTCGAGACGCTCCCTCCGGTCACGTCTCGCTCTCGCTGCGCGCGACTCGTCTGCTTCTAATCCGCCGGCCGCCTCGCATACCCGGCGCTCGTAAATGAGCGCCGCGAAAACTCAGTGGGTCCGGGCGGATTTGAACCACGCCCACGTCGCTCGTTTCACTCGCTCGTGGTCTACTTCAAATCCGTATCACCGCATTTGCGGCTCACGAATTGTTCGCCGCAAAATGGGTCCGGGCGGATTTGAACCACGAGGACTTCACTTCGCTCGTCCTCTGGGCTCAAACCGCCATGCCATTCGCTCCTCACGTCCGTTCGTCGCAGAATGGGTCCGGGCGGATTTGAACCACCGACCTCGGCCTTGTAAAGGCCACGTCATAACCAACCTAGACCACGGACCCGCATCCGAAGGAACTGTGTACGGCGAAATAACCCTTACGAAGGGGCAAAGAGAAGGCGTCACCGCGCAGTTCAGAACGAGTGTCAGATTCTAATCCAAACGCTTTCACACCTCGCGCCCGTCCAGTGGAACGTGGACTACAGTCGACTCGTCGACGTACTCGTCGTCGTGCTGCTTGCTCTGGCGACAGTGCTTTCGCTCACTGGCCCCACGAGCCCGCTTGCCCCCATTCTATCGCCGTTGTCCTACGAGGAGCCGACGATCTCGATCAGCGACGAGAACGGCACCGAACTCGCAACCGTCGACGTTCGGGTCGCCGATACCGACCGCGAACGCTATATCGGTCTGAGCCGGACCGAGTCCCTTTCGGACGGTGAGGGGATGCTGTTCGTCCACGCCGAATCCGGCACCTATCCCTACGTAATGCGAAACATGGCGTTCCCGATCGACATCGTCTTCATCGATACCAACGGGACGATCACGACGATCCATCACGCCGAGTTGCCAGCAGATCCCAGCGACCCACAGCACCAATACTGGGGAGAGGGCCAGTACGTGCTCGAAGTGCCGTATGGGTGGACCAACGAAACGGGCATCGAAACTGGAGATCACGTCTCGATCCCCGAATCGGTCCGCCCGTAAGATCGATTGGACTTACCGGGTCTCGCTTCGCACCCGAAGCGAATTTTACGTAGCGCACGCGCCATAGGAGCATGCGCCTTGCCGAATCGACCTGGGCCCAGGCGGAAGCCATCGAGACAGATCTCGCCATCCTCCCGGTCGGAAGCACCGAACAACACGGCCCGCACGCACCCCTCGGAACCGATGCCATCATCGCCGAGGCCGTCGCCGACGCGGCGGTCGAGGCCTATCCCGGAGACGCCGTCGTCGCGCCACCGATCACCGTCGGCGTCAGCGAGGAACACCGTGCCTTTCCCGGCTCGCTGTGGGTCAGCGAGGACACCTTCCGGGCGACCGTCCGCGAGACCGTCGCCAGTCTCGCCCACCACGGCTGGGACCGCGTCGTGATCGTCAACGGTCACGGCGGCAACGTCGGCCCACTCCGGGAAGTCTGTGCCCGGATTTCCCGCCACGACGACGCCTACGCAGTCCCGTTCACCTGGTTCGAAGCGGTCGACCCCGATGACATCGCGATGGGCCACGCCGGGCCGATGGAGACCAGCGTGCTCGAAGAAGTCGCGCCCGATCTCATTGATGAAGAAAAGATGGAAACAGCCCGCGAGGAAGCCGCCGAGCGCTGGGGCGAGTGGACGGGCGGCGTAAATCTCGCCTACGATGTCGAGGAATTCGCGCCCAACGGCGTCATCGGCGATCCGACCGCGGGCAGTGCTGACCTCGGCAAGGAGTTGTTGGCTGCCGCTCGGGACGCGCTGGTAACGCTGTTGGAAGACGTGGCCGGACGCGAAGTTTCCGGGAAGTGACGCCTACTCGTCGCTGTCGCTTTCCTCGTCACCCGCGGATTCGAGTTCGCTCCGGATCTCCGGGACGGTTCCCGCCAGGTCGCTCACCTGCTCGCGAGCATCGGTCAGGTCGGTAATGAGTCCCTCGACAGCGTCGATATCGTCCTCCAGATCGCCAGCGTCCTCGAAGGCTTCGGCCCGCTCGCCCATCGTGTACCACTTCTTGGCGTCCCGAAGGTGGGTCTCGGCTTCACCCGGGTCCAGCTCCGACCGGAGGGCGTTCAGGACGCCAAGCGTGTTGTCAGCCTCGACATCCCAGATCGCGTCGGGATCGGGGAGTTCGTCGCGGGCCGCCGCGAGGTGTTCTTCGACGTCGCTTCGCATTTCATTGGCTGCCTCCCCGAAGAGATCGTCGTCGTCGAGTGTCGATTGACTCATAGACACCACTTCACACGCTCTCGGTTAAAAGATTGCCCGAAATTCGGGGTGATATTCCCTCAATCAGCGCCCGAGGGGCGACGGTCGGCGAGGACGTCGAACTCGGCGTTGGTGTCCCCGAGCACCAGCAGCGCAAACTGGCGGTGGAACACCCGGATCGGGACGTAGATCACGGCCGCTGCCACGAAGACCACCAACAGGTATGCAATCAGCAAGCCGGCCAGGACCGCGATCGACGCGGCCGTGAGCACCCCGCCCTGCAATACACCGACACCGACCAGCACGGCGACGATAGCGAACGGAACCAATAACGCGACAGCGACGAGCCCCAGAACGATACTCCCGGCGATTCCGGTGACGATGTGGAGGCCGAAGGCGACCAACACGTACGCGCCGTACTCGGTCCACTGCTCGGTGAGCGTCGGCCAGAAGCGCCGCCAGGCCGACAGCACGCCACGATCTTCACGGAGCGTAAGCTAACCCACGGCTAAAGCCGTGGGCTTTCACCATGGACTCCCGCTCTGGCCGAATCCGGCAGGGGTTTGACCCCGTTCGCGTTCAGCATCCCGGTGTTCAAGCGCACACCTACGGGTGCGCCTCCTTCGCCCCCGGTTTGGTTGCGAAGGAGCCGATAGCCGATGTTCTTGGCCGCGTTGTAGTCTGCGTGGTTCTCGTACCCACAGGACTGACAGCAAAACGTGTCTTGCGACGGGCGGTTGTCCTCGTGAGTGAACCCACAGGACGAACACCGCCGAGACGTGTTCTTCGGATTCACCTGCTCGACGTGGATGCCGCGTTCCTCGGCTTTGTACGAGACGTACTCGTACAGGCGGCGGAACGCCCACTCGTGGAACTTGCGGGCATTGGGCATCCGGTCACGGATGTCTGTCAGGTCCTCGAACGCAATGACCGTACAGCCGTTCTCGGCGGCTTCCGCGACGAGTTCGTTTGCTACCCGGTGAAGGTACTGCTCGAAGCGGCCCGTCTCTTTGCGTCCGACCGCTTGGACGTTCTCGTGGGCGTACCGCGACCCGCACTCTTGGAGGGATTTGCGGCGCTCGACGTACTCGGTCCGCCAATGGTTCAGTTCGTCGGCAGTCCAGAACACGCCGGTCGAGGTGACGGCGATGTTCTCGATCCCGAGGTCCACGCCGAGAACCGTTCCGTTCTCGGCTGGTTCGGGGTCGTCCACGTCCGCCTTTGTTCGGACGTGGAGGTAGAAGTCGCCACGGCGGTAGTGGAGTGTCGCGCCGGTCGTCTCCCACTCTTCGGAGCGCAGGTACTCCGAGTGGGGCGTGTTACGGGTCTCGTCGGGCAGAACGTACTCGACGGTGACGCGCCCATCGACGGTAGACAGCGACGCGTGGTCGTCGTGGAACGTGGCGTTGCGCTGGTTGTATTCGCAAAACGGCGTGGTGAACGTCGGCAACGAGGCGTATTCGCCCGTCGACCACGTGGCGACCACACTATCAAGTGCATCGACAGCACGGTCACGAGCCGATTGGACATGGTTGCTGTGGAGTCGCGTCCCCTCGCGCACCTCGTCGTAGGTGTCCTCGTGGAGAACGGACGAGCGTGTTTCGGCCCACTCGCCGTCCCACGCGGCGTCTACGACGTAGTTGGCGGCCCACAGGAACTCGTCAATCGTCTCGTGAAGCAGGTCCGCCTGTTCGTCGGTCACGTCGAGTTTGACCGGGACGGTGCGGCGGACCTCCATATCCATCACAACACGGCTCATGATTAAAAATATTAATATAGTCCGGTGGGGGAGTCAGCTTGCCACCGGCAACGGCAGTGGTGTAGTCAAGCGAACGCGCTTCCTCCCACCCCTGAAGGGGTGGGTTTCCGCGCTGTGGTATCTATGATCGCGCCGATCGCGCCGACGATCAGCCCGAGAAGGACGAGTACTGCGATGACACCGAGGGCGACAGCGACCGCAGTCGCCGTGAACTCGGGGAGCTCGACGCTGAATTCCGGAATCGATCCGCCAGTAGTCGAGCCCGTACTTGCGGGAACGTTACCTGTCGTCGAGAAGACGCTCCCACCGCCGCCGCCCCCGATCAGGAAGAAGGTGACGACGGCAAGGCGGGCCCACCGGCCGCCATCGAACGGGAGGAGAAACGAGCGGGTCATGTCGACGGCGTCGTCGATGCGGTCGATCGCTGCGAGGGCCATAGGTGGATTCCGCCCCCACGTGACTTAGCTCTAGGCCGTCGAGGGATCAAAGAACTATTCACAGGAAGATTGAGTATATCGCATTGTGGCCTGAATACACTGATCAGGTGAGTCTCCGAGCTTTTCCGCGTCGAGTTCGCCTGCGGTGAACCGCTCGCTTCGCTCACGGATGCCTCGTCGCGGTACCTCCTCCGCCTCTGTCATGTGATTAGAAATCTAAAGAAATGTGCCCTCACGACGATTTTGCCTATCTATAGTACTGCATATGCTCGCGATCGCACAGGTGTTCGTCCGGGAAGCGCGGCCGCGTGAGACCGGGTATCACGTGGTTGCGGGCGTGTGATCCTCTCTACTTACGTTGCTTAGTGATTAATTTGTGAGCTCGGAGTCATTATATCTCACCACCTATATGATGTTCTGTGGACTCATAATATCGCTCACCGAGAAAGGTCCATGAATATCTGTAAGCAGTGAATATCACGTCATCTTTGTCAATCTGGTACGCAAAGCTACTCCTCGTGCCTTCTTCAACTGAAAAATGTATAGTCAAGGGATTCATATGCTCTTGGACATTTCTCCTCAGGAATTCAATATCTAATCTGCTCACTCCCCCATCAGTAATTTCAATATCCACATCAGGGGACGGTGGAGTATTTGTGTAGTCTTCTGCTGCAACACCAGTGATTCTTTCTGTAAATCCTAGATGAACGGCTACATTCTCGGCCGTTTCATGACCGCTATTCGCTATCTGTACCTTGTACCCCTTGCCTTTGAATTCGTCACTCGATGTATACCCGAATTGTATTTTAGCTTGTCTTCCAAACCAGGTATTAGAAATTAATTTATTGATGAATCGTCTAAACGGATCGAGAAATGTTCCAATAAACCATCCGATGAGTCCCGCAGTTCCATGCGTAAGGACCCTTCGCCGTGTGGATTCGCGACTCCCCTCATCTTGTTCATCCATTTGTTTATCCATACTCTTGATTTGGGAATAAATACTTCGCCCAGGGTGAATTTACGTACATCTTCCTCAAATCCAACAGGGAGATACCCAATAGCTCATCAATTTCATTGATCTCATTCCCACACTTAGCGATGATCGTCGGAATATAGCAATATGGTAGGATCGCAGTCGCAAGCTCGGGGAGAAGGTTCACGACCCCATCGCTACCTACCACAAGCCCGAACTCGACGCGGAGGTTTGACTCATGTGGCACGACGCCATCCACATCGAGACGGTCCTCGGTGCGGAGATCGTCGTCGACGACGCTGGCGAGATCGACCTGCTCATATGGTACTACGCCCCGCATCCGCTGTCACCGACCGTCCGCGATCTCGCCGGCACGGAGAGGATCGAGGCATGACCCGCAACCACGACTGGGAGATCCTCGCCGACGGGTCGCCCATGGAGATCAAGGTGAATTGGCTTAGTCCAGATTGAATCGGTACGAGTGCTGCGAAGACTGTAGCAACTATTCCGTTGAACTGGGCGATCCGTCAGGACTTCTGAGTAACATCGCTGGGGGCTTGGAGTTCGTGATCGAGAACTCATCGGGCGTCCTCGAGCGCGTGGCGTCGAGCTTCCGTGAAGGGATCAGTTTCCCAGATTTCTCTTCTTGGATTTCTATCTCTTCCACGCTGCTACCCATACTCTACGATGTAGACGGTGAAATAGAAGGCTTTGGGCCCAGGGGAAGGCAGTACTGTCGCGTGTAACGGTAAACATTCATTTTAATGGAGTGTCTGCGTTTTCATATGGCTATTGAGAGCGTTTTTAATTGGCTTCAGGAGTGGGCTCAGGTTATTGCTGGGCTTGGCTCCGTTCTTCTTACTGGTGGGTTGGTCTATCTTTACTGGCAGCAGCAGAATCTGTTGAAGCGGGAACTCAACCGAGATGTCCGTCATCGACATACGGAGACTCTTCGTAAGCGGATCCGGGCCTGGCACGGTGATATTGATGAGTTGGGTGTGAGTGATGATGCCGGGTTCTTCAGCGACGAGACGAACCTTCCGAGGGTTCGTGGATCCTCAGTAGACCCAGCTGCTCCGTTGATCGATGTAGTCGGACGGGATACGGAGTTTCGTGTTGTTCCTGAAGCGATTGAAGATGATCGGTATCTGCGGGATCTGTTAGAGAATCATGGTTCTGAGCTTCGGGAATTAAAGGAGGAGATCGAGGAGCTTTACCGCGATTTTGAGTCTGAGAAGAGAGATTTTAGAGATGAGTTCTCTGGTGGTCGTGTAGTTGATACAGAGGGGTATACTTTGGAGCCGACGCAGTACTTTGATGAGTGGGTATTTCAGAAGGCAGTGATCTTGAACCGCGAACACTTGAGGACGGACAAGAATAAGTTACGAAGCATAGCTGAAGATAGTATAGATGAGGCCAGGCCCAGTTCAGATACTGCTACGCTTTCCTTTACTGCGGATGCTCGTGGAAATACTACGGTCTACACTTACGAGGCCGAGCTCAAGTCTGACAATCTTGATTATCTTGATCAGTACCACGACGAAATCGAGGAGGAAGTGCTGGAGATCTACTACGATGCTATTGATGCCATAGGGGAGGACGGTGTCTATCGGCATGCCGCGGAAGCTGGACAGATCTTGGATGAGATGGCGGAGAAAATTGAGGAACTGAAGGCAAAGCTGGTGGAGTACGAAGGCCATCCCCTCTATATGGGTGACTGTCCTTATCTCGACGAAGCAACTTTGTAAACTGATTGTCTAATTCAGCCGGTCGTAGTGTACGCTCACGACGGGCACGTGCCCGCCCGCCGTATTATACGCGCTCGTAGTCGCGCAACTGTCCGTATCGGGAAGCGCGGCCACGTTTGACCGGATATCACATGGTTATGGGCGTGTGAGTGACTAAGGAACCGCATTTATCGTATATTTCCCAGAACACATCTCGATTAAACTATGCACTTGCAAAGTACTGGTACCTTAGGCAACGAGCAATGCCGTTAAACCCTCGCACAAGATCTATGTCGACCTCCACTGACGGTGCCAACGATGAATCCGATACAAAGCGGCAGTACCAATAACGAAGACGAGTAGCCAAAACGACATGGCAACCGCGAGCGTCAAAAACTCCGGCTGAGAAATGGAACCATAGGCGTCCTTGGAAAAGACGATAAGAGTCCCCCATAAGAACCAGATTGGCAAGGTGAGTGATGCCCAAAGGACCGTTGTCATTGTTAGGAAGCCAGCGATCCCCCACCGATCGTAATCGAGAAGAGTAGTAAGATGGCGAAGTCCCGCGCGGACTTGGTATCTGGCCGGAACAACAATATCATCGGCCAATTGGTAGGCTATGCGTTTTTCACCGGTCTGGTCGAGAATACCGTCTTCAGAAAGTTCTCGGAGATAATTTCTAATTTGGCCCTGGCCAATCTCCAATTCATCGCCAACCGCGGAAGTGACTTCTATAACATCGAACCTCTGGCCAGGATGTTTCTGAAACCATTCGACAAGCTGGGCCTTTTTCCGACCTGAGTCTTTTCTGAGGTTAAACTCCTCGATCACATCATCAATGTATCTCATTTTATAATCACCCGATTGCGATAGGATTGAAATACATGAAATCCGGTTTCAAATACTTAAACACCGTTTCATTTTCTAATTGTCTAAATGATATATCATGTCTCGTCTCCATGGTTGAATTGCAATGTATAGACATTGCAGATGGGAAGTTCAGTGGCATAGAATACAAGTATTCGGGTCCGCCCTCTGTGGCGAGGTGATTCGTGCTCGCTCGAGTGAGAGGTGCCGTGGCATGGAAACGCAGGACACTGATCTTCGGAACAGTCCAACCAGTAAAGAAGCTATGGGGATAGAACAATGAGTGACACAGAAATCATCATCAAAGGAGAAGTCCACACCTCTCAAGGGGACTTGAGGGAAGAACGAGAGATTCTCAAAGAAGGGGTGGACCATTTCATTCTTGAGGGTCCTGAAGAGAAAGAGTGGAAATTTAAAATCACTCAGATTTGGTATGCATGGATGCTTCTGATCGTCGAGTATCTCTTTGCTCAGATCATGTACGTTGACAAGACGATTCTTGAAGATCTCGCGGATATCCAAGGCGCAAAGAGACAGTACACAAGAAAGTCAAAGGCTTCGATTCTCGAAAACTCCCACACACTGTTCAAAATCGCTGCGGCCCTGCTTTTCTTCCTGCTATTCGCAGCTGCCATTGGAATTGGATTAGCTGGCTATGAACTGTGGGGAGTATTGTTGTTGTTCGCGAGTGGCCTTCTCCCACTGCTCCTCTTGCGGATTCACGAATCCCGGAGAGCAGACACTGGTCGGGATATTCAGATCGCACAGATGATTGAAGAAGCTGCTCATGATGGGGGTCGTATCGTCGTTATCGTCGGAAACGCACATGCAAAACGTCTCCCCAAAATCTTGTCTGATGATCTTCCCGAGTTGGATGTTAGACCTCCCGCATATGAACCGTTCTCATGGAATTCAGCGAAGGAACTTTTCTACCCCTGGATCGTTTCATTTAGTGTCCAATATGGTGTCTTTGTGTCTATATTGGCTTACGTGAGATTTGCAATATAGGGCCTTGTTTAGACGCCTATATTCACCACGTCCAGAGCTGCTATCGAGCGGTCGGTGAAAGCCCCCACCCGCTCACGTGTGGTCACTGTGTTCCTCCCGCTCGCTCGGTTCGTTGCCTTCCGTCGGTCGGCAACGCGGCCCGCGGCCGCTGCATAACATATCTTCGCTCGCACCGCTCACACAGATAGGGGTCGCGTGGCGGCCCCGCCGCCACGGTTTGAGGCGGTCGGTGAAACCGACCGCCCATGCAGCGACGCGCGAGGCGGATTCGCCCTTTCGACCCACCAGGCGAATAATGGGTGTAGACAGTCTTTGCGACCGAATTTCTGGTGGATCGAAAGGGCGAGGCTCGGTCGCGTGCGTCTCAGCGGGCACTATCCGAGCGCAGCGAGGATATCTGGCTGAGAGTGCGCGAGCGGGCCGAGGGCTTTCACTGACTACGGCTGGCCATCAGAGCAGCCCGAATACGGTTGAAATCAAGCGTCTAAACAAGGCCCAGTGAAAGTAATCGTCGAAGCAAGCCCGTGTAGTGTCCAGTCGAAAGATTCTGTGTCCGGCTCTGCACCCTGAAGCAGCGCCCAAATTTCACGCCGAGTCCTCGATCTCGACCAGTCGCATCCGGGGGTAGCCGTCGTCCATCTCCATGACACCCCTCGCCTCCAGTCCCTCGTAGTCCACGAGAATCTCCACGTCGGCGAACTCGCCGGTGAACTCTGTGTAACCAACGTCCGGGTCGACCGCCGTCTCGATGGCTTCGGTCTTCATCCCGACGGACACCTCTTCGCAGTGTGGCTGGTTCTCGATCGCACTCTCGATGGCACTCGCGAGCTCGGCGGCGCTCGCGGGGCTGATCGGCGTCCCGGCGAACTGGTGGTAGAGCGCGCCGAACTTGATCCCGAGTTCGAACGTCGCCCGGTGGGCGTCGGTCGGTTCCATATCCTTGCTGGGAGCGTGGACGGCTAAAGCGTTGGCCGACGATGCTGGTCAGCTGTTTTCGCTGCACGACGGAACGACGGCCTCACCACCGATGGTGAACGTGGTCGTAGAGGTGTGCCTCGTAGATGTCCCGGACCGCGCCGTGAGTCTCGTGGGAGAGTTCGGGGAGGTCGGCCGCGGCGGCGTTGGCCTCGACGTGCGCGGGCGTCGTCGAGCCGGGGATCACCGTCGAAACGGCGTCGTGATCCAGGATCCACCGGAGGGTGAACTGCGCCATCGACATCTCCTCGGGGACGTACGGCCGCAGGTCATCCACGGCGTCGAGTCCGGCCTCGAAGGGCACGCCGGCGAAGGTCTCGCCACCGGCGCGACCGATCCCGGCGTCGACGCCCCCCTCGGCGGCGGTCTTGCGGTGGTCGCCTTCGTCGAAGTCCTCGATGCCATCGAAGGCGTCGGCGAGCAGTCCGGAGGCCAGCGGGACGCGGACGATGATGCCGACGTCCGCTGCAGCCGCGCGCTCGAAGAACCGCTCCGCGGGTCGGTGACGGAACGGGTTGAAGATGATCTGGACCGTCTCGACGACGTCGTACTCGATGGCCTTCGTCGCCTCCTCGACCTTCTCGACGCTGACGCCCGCGTGGTCGATCTCACCCTCCGCACGGAGGTCTTCCAGCGTCTCGAAGGTGTCTGGGTTGTAGAAGGCCTGTGTCTCGGGGCAGTGCAACTGCACGAGATCGAGCGTCTCGACGCCGAGCCGCTCCTGCGAGCCCGCGATGGACTCCCGGAGGCCGTCTTCGGAGTGGCCGCCGTCCTCGTCCGGGGCGGCCTTCGTCGGGACGAAGACCCCCTCGCGGCCGCGTTCCTCGAGCACCTCCCCGATGAGTCGCTCGGCGCGGCCGCCGCCGTAGACCTCGGCGGTGTCGATCAGGTTGACGTCCGCGTCCAGCGCGGTTCGGATCGCGTCTTTGGCCTGTTCGTCGCTGACGTCGCTCCAGACGGGACCGACGTTCCACGTGCCGAGACCGACCGCCGAAACGTCAACGTCGGTCGATCCGAGAGTTCGGTACTCCATAGTTTCTCTGAGGAGTTCCGGCGCGAAAAATCCGGGGATTGAGCGGTGACCAGATTCGCCCATGACGGCTGAATAGTGCTATTCCGTCGTCTACAGCTCGAAAGCCCCTGCGCGTTCCAGTCGAGGGGCTCTCACGGGTCGCTTCGCTCACGGGTCACTTCGCTCCCCGTTCGCAAACGAGGCGCTCGCGTTCGCTCACGCCTCGCTCTCCCCGTTCGAGTGGACGTGGCCTCGCTGCTCGCGGGTCACTCCGTTCCCCGCTCGCAATCCCCGCGGTCTCACTGCGTTCGACCGCGCACCGCTCGGCCACGCGCTCGCTGCGGTCCTCACTCACTACGTTCGTTCCGGTCCTAGCGTCGCCCGTCTTCCCGGAACGCACAGCCCCTTTCAGTCCCGCCCACTATAGCCAGGGAAGAAGCCGACACGGGTGGGACTGAAAGGGGCCGCTCGCTCGACCTGGCCCGGACGAAGCAAGTAGCGAGGGACCGTCGGTCCCTCGGACCGTGCGAACGGCGGCTTCGCCGCCGTGAGCAGAGACCGCAACGAGCGAAGTGAGTGAGGACCGCAGCGAGTCCCGGACAGTCGAGCGAGCGGGGGCTTTCATGCTGTTTACAACCGCGCTTCCAACGCAGCCTACATCCCAAGAAGCAATCCCGACGTGAACGTTCCCCATGACGGGATCGATTTGCCTTTAATCCCGGCGATGGAGTGAAGAAGTATGACAGACGTTGAGGATCGCGATCCGCCGACGTACGAGCGCTTCGGCGAGGTGGCAGACCAGTACGACCCCGACAGCGTCCGCGATCGGGTGTTCGCCCACTGGGACGCCGTCGAGGCCTACGAGCAGACCAAGGACCACCGCGCCGACGGCGAGGACTTCTTCTTCGTCGACGGGCCCCCCTACACCTCCGGGGCGGCCCACATGGGGACGACCTGGAACAAGACGCTGAAGGACGTCTACATCCGGTATCTGCGGATGCAAGGATACGACGTCACCGACCGGCCGGGCTATGACATGCACGGCCTGCCCATCGAGACCAAAGTCGAGGAGAAACTCGGCTTCGAGAACAAGAAGGATATCCAGGAATTCGGCGAGGAGAACTTCATCGACGAGTGTAAGGACTTCGCCGAGCAGCAACTCGAGGGACTCCAGTCGGACTTCAAGTCCTTCGGCGTCTGGATGGACTGGGACGATCCCTACAAGACGCTCAGCCCCGAGTACATGGAGGCCGCCTGGTGGGGTTTCGAGCAGGCCCACGAGAAGGGACTGGTCGAACAGGGCAAACGCTCGATCTCCCAATGTCCCCGGTGTGAGACTGCCATCGCCAACAACGAGGTCGAGTACGAGGACGTTTCTGACCCATCCATCTACGTGAAGTTCTCCCTGACGGATCGGGAAGGGAGCCTCGTCATCTGGACGACCACGCCCTGGACGATCCCCGCCAACACCTTCGTCGCGGTCGACGAGGATCTGACGTATCAGGGCGTCGAAGCGACCAAAGACGGCGAGACTGAAGTACTCTGGATCGCCGAGTCCTGCATCGAGGACGTCCTCTCGAAGGGTCGGTACGACGACTACGAGATCGTCGACGAGGCGACCGGCGAGGAGATGGTCGGCTGGGAATACGAGCACCCGCTTCGCGAGGAAGTCCCCGACGCGCCCGAAGGCAAGGACGCCCTGCAGGTCTACACCGCCGACTACGTCGAGGCCGACCGGACGGGGCTGGTCCACTCCGCGCCCGGCCACGGTGAGGAGGACTTCGAGCGCGGCCAGGAGCTGGGGCTGGACGTGTTCTGTCCCGTCGGCGGCGACGGCGTCTACGATGACACCGCTGGCAAATACGCCGGCGAGTTCGTCAAGGACGCCGACGCGGCGATCATGGACGACCTCGCGGCGAAGGGCAACCTCCTCTCGCGGGACACCACCCACCACAGCTACGGCCACTGCTGGCGGTGTGACACGGGGATCATCCAGATCGTCACCGACCAGTGGTTCATCACGGTGACGGACATCAAGGACGAGATGCTGGACAACATCGCGGACAGCGAGTGGCACCCCGACTGGGCGCGGGACAATCGCTTCCAGGACTTCGTCGAGGAGGCACCCGACTGGAACGTCTCCCGGCAGCGCTACTGGGGGATCCCGATCCCGATCTGGACTGCGGAGGACTGGGATGGCTCCATGGACGACGCCATCGTGATCGGCGACCGCGAAGAACTCGCCGAGCGCGTCGATCAGGATATCGAGCCCGATGCTGTCGACCTCCACAAGGGCACCGTCGACGACCTGACGATCACCGAAGACGGCCGGACCTACGAGCGTGTCCCGGATGTCTTCGACGTCTGGCTCGACTCCTCAGTTGCCTCCTGGGGGACGCTGGATTATCCAGAACAGACTGAGGACTTCGAGGAGCTATGGCCGGCAGACCTCATCATGGAGGCCCACGACCAGACTCGCGGGTGGTTCTGGTCCCAACTCGGCATGGGGACTGCGGCAGTCGGCGAGATCCCATACGACGAGGTGTTGATGCACGGCTACGCGATGATGCCTGACGGTCGCGGGATGTCCAAATCCAAGGGCATCACCGTCGAGCCACAGGAAGCGATCGCCGAGGGCGGCGCGGACCCGATGCGGGCGTTCCTGCTCTCCCAGAACCCCCAGGGCGAGGACATGCGCTTCTCCTGGGACGGGATGGACTCGATGCAACGGAACCTCAACATCCTCTGGAACGTCTTCCGGTTCCCGCTGCCGTACATGCGCATGGACGACTTCTCGCCCGATGAAACCACCGTCGAGGACGTCGAACTCGAACAGATCGACGAGTGGGTGCTCTCCCGGCTCCAGACCGTCGAAAGCGAGATGGGCGAACACTTCGAGGAGCGCCGCCAGGATCGGGCCATCCAGGCGCTGATGGACTTCGTCGTCGAGGACGTCTCCCGCTTTTACGTCCAGGCGGTCCGCGATCGCGTCTGGGCGGAGGGCGAGGACGGGTCGAAGACGGCCGCCTACGCGACGCTCTATCGTGTCCTGGAGGAGACCGTCGCACTCCTGGCGCCCTTTACCCCATTCATCGCCGATGAAATCTACCAGTACCTGACCGGCGACGCCGGCTACGACACGGTCCACATGTGCGACTGGCCGGAACCCGACGACACGTTGCGGGATGTCAGCCTCGAAAACGAGATCAGCGTCGTCCGGGCGGTCGAGGAGGCGGGCTCGAACGCCCGCCAGCAGGCCGAGCGGAAACTCCGGTGGCCGGTCAAGCGCGTCGTCGTCGATGTCGACGACCAGGAGGTTGGCGGGTCGATCGAACTCCAGGCCGACCTGCTGGCCGACCGCTTGAACGCCCGCGAAATCGAGGTCGTCGCCCCCGACGAGGCGTGGGGCGAACTCACCTACAGCGCCGAGGCTGACATGAGCAAGCTCGGCCCCGCCTTCGGCGACGAGGCGGGAGCCATCATGAACGCGCTCAACGACGCCAGCGTCGCCGAGCCCTCGATCGAGGCCCTCGAATCGGCCGTCACGAGCGAGTTGGGTCGGGGCGTCGATCTCACGGCGGAAATGGTCGCGTTCGTCCGCAACACGCCGGACGGTGTCGCGAGCACGGAGTTCGAGGCCCTGGATGGGGGCGGCGTGGTCTACGTCGACACGACGCTGACCGAGGACATCGAGAGCGAGGGCTACGCCCGCGAGGTCGTCCGGCGCGTCCAGGAGATGCGGAAAGATCTCGACCTGGCGATGGACGCTCGGATTACCGTCGAGTACGACATCGCGGACGAGCGCGTCGAAGGGCTGGTCGAAGAACGCGAGGACCTGATCGCAGCGGAAGTCCGGGCTGACGCGTTCGGGTCGGTTGGAGACGGATATCGGAAAGAGTGGGAAATCGAGGGTGTGAAAGCGGAGATCGCGGTCGAAGAAGTCTGAGGTACTGCTCGCGAGGGACGAGCGAGCAGGTTTTTTGATCCAGCTGACGGGTACATCGTGTCATAGAAAACCTCGCACACCCTCCTCATTTCAAGTATTGTGCCTTGTTTAGACGCCTGATTTCGGAACGTAGGTGGCCGCTGCCGCGAAGTGGTGAAAGCCCTCACCCGCTCGCGGCCGCTGAGCGACATATCCTCGCTTCGCTCGGATAGGGGTCGCTCAGCGTCACACGAGACGGATTCGCCCTTTCATTCCACCAGGATTCGGCTGTGTAGCCGGCAGAAAGTAGCTCCTTGATCGGTGCTTATCTGAACACCGTCATTTCCAAGAGTGGCAATAGCAAAGCCCACAGCACATATATCCGAGCTAGTAAAATATATGTGTGCATAGAGCATAGCGTTGTGTATGACCGACGAGCCATCACCCCCTGACGGCCCCGACGAGTTCCCCACCGAAGAGGAACTACCGGACGAACCGGTAACCGTGGATGATATTGACCCGTTCACTGTTGATGACGATGACTTCGAGGACATCGATGACTTCGCCGCCGCAGAGTGGAAAAACGAGACCACTGCGGACGAACGAATTCGCACGGTGATCAACAGAACGACGATTCCGAAATCGGCGGGCGACATCGCAGAGACAGCTCAAGTCTCAGAAACAAAAGCCAGAGCCACACTCAACAAGCTTGCTGAAGAGGGTATCGTTAGAAGTCATCAGACAGACTCTGGAAAGCTGTACGGTCGAAACCCGGAGTGGCATCTTCTCAAACAGATCAACCAACTCGCCGATAGCGAAACGCTTGTCGATCAAATCCAGCGAGTAAAACAGGAACTCGCAGAGTACAATGCCAAATATGACGCAACCGATCCAGAGGAACTCCTGATTTCAGACAAGGAACTTACCCAGAATGAACTCGACGATGTCTCCCACTGGCGGACAGCAGAACGAGAACTCAGCCACCTCAGAGCAGCATACCGCCTCAAAGAGGCAAAAGAACAGGGATCCACCGTAACTGAGCCGGGAGACAGACAGACGGGGACAGAGACAACGACTCCCGCTGGCAATCAGCCTCCACTCCAGTAATGGGGATGGGAAACGGCTCTCCGATCGATTCGGAAGCGATTGATGAGTGCGTGGAGCAGATGCGCCAACAACTCGACAAAGGAGTCGTCAAAGTCCGATTCCGGTATCAGAAAGGCCACCCGTTTAAACAACGAGAGGGGAAAGATCTCAGAGCGGCACGGATCACTGTCACCCCAGGAATCCACGAGCGAGGAGGGTATTTCGATATTCAGTGGTGGGAGAATGGAGACTACAAATACCACTATCGGGAGGATGGACTGGAATTCAGGTTCGGGCATGAGGCGGCGAATGAAACCACCAATAAGCCAGTACGGCATTTTCATCCGCCGAACGATCTCGACACACATACGAAATCCTGTATCGAGATTGAACAACCACCGAAGCTTGTTACAATTGCTGTCCTGAAGACGTGGTGGACCGCGGTCAAGAACGGTGATGAGAACTTTCTGAACGCGCAGAATGGCTTGCCGTAGTCCAGGAAATCCTACGCAGTCAGTCGGTTTCCGAGTATGCCTTTGTGCTACTTGAAATAATAGATTTAGAATTTCCACTCAGCTTTCAGGAGTGTCAATGGAAACATGGATATCTCACACTGTCTTCTGGAAACATATCAAGATCAGTCATTTATCCCCGCGTTGCTCCGGAGCAAATCGCCTATGAGTGTTTCTATAACACGCTGGAACTGGTGTGCGAACGGAGTGAGTGCAACCTGAGGAGAAAAAAGTGGTAGCGCGATCGAAGAGGTCGATGCGGAAATCGCGGCCGAAGAAGTCTGATCGACCAAGTCCCTAGCTCGCGTCTCCGACATTCAGTACCCTTCGACGGAGACGGCGTCGAACAGTTCGAAATCCGCGACGTTTTCCGTGACGACAGTGGCACCAGTTTCTTTCGCGACCGCGGCGATCAGTAGATCGCCAGCCAGCGCGTTGATCTTGTCCTGATTGATCGCGTCGTCCCGCTGGAGGGCGGCCTCCAGTTCGCCGGCGACGACGGCGTGATCAGTCTGAAAGGGGACGGTTTCCACCCACTCGAACGTCGAAAGAAGCTGGTGGCGATCGAGGATCCCCTGGAGAGACAACCCCACAGCGATTTCCTTGAGATTGAGCGTCGTCGTGACGAACTCGGCGTCCTCGTGCGCCTCGAGATACGTTTTCGTTGCCTCCCTGCCACCCCAGTAGTGGATCAGAAAGGTCGTATCAAGCAGTTTCATCCGAGTCCTCCGACTCATTGGCGTCGGCTAGCTCTTCGATCGCCGTCCGCTGGCGCGCCGCGAGTCCCGCACTCGTCCGATCGCGGGATTCCTGGACTGTCTCCTCGAGTGCATCCGCTACGTCTTCGTCCAGTGTTCCGAACCGCGCGCGCCAATCGGCCGTCGTCTCGTCGAGCAGCCGCTCGACGAGGTCCGTGAAGCTCTCGTCCTCGCGCTTTCGCCCCTTCAACCGATCGTAGGTGTCGTCTTTGATCCCGATCGTTTTCGTCCCCATATTTTGTGTTTGTGTACACATACACAAAGAATTGTCGGCCAGTGCGGATAGCACACAGTCACAACAAACGGAACGGCTAGGGATCCTCGTCGATCGTGACGTTCCGGAAGCGGGAGACGCCGCTGGCGTCGCTATCGTCGTCGTTGACGAACACGAGATGGGAGACATCCGTGCCGGTAGACACGAGTGAGGAAGCATCGATCTCGTAGGTGACCCAGCCGTCGCCATCCGAGTAATACGGGGTAGCCGCCTGGCCCCAGGACTGGGTTCCGTAGAAACGGACGAATCGAGATTCCGCCTCCGATTCGTCAGTTTCGAGGCCGACCCCCTGGATCTCGACCTCGCTCGTGGCGTTGAACTCCACAGAGAGGACGGTGTCCGCGGTGACGGTATTGTTGATCGGGACGGAGGCCCACGTGTTGTTCGAGAGTCGCATCGTAGCGTTGCCGTCGGTCGTGGTGACGCCGAAGTCCTTGTCCTGGGACCCGTAACTCTGCACGGGTTCGGTCGTGGTGGTGCCGTTGACGCTGAATTCGAACTGGATCGACGAACCGAGGTCGGGGGCGTCGTAGGCCCGGATGTTCCGGAACTGCGAGTCGGTCGCGATGTCCGTGTCGTCGATGTCGTTGACGAGCGCGAGAAAGTCGGCTTGCTCGTACTGGGACGGCCCGTAGAGTTGGCCGACGGGGATCTCGTAGTGAACCCACCCGTCCGTCGTCGCGTAATCCACCTCGTCGTACTCGATACCCCAAGATTGGGTGCCAAACAGCGTGAAGATCCGGTCGCTGGAGATCGATGTATCGGTTTCGAGCCCGATCCCGTGGATCTCACCCTCGCTGCCCGACCGGAAGTCGAATTCCAGCACGGTCTGCTCGGTGACGTTGTGGTCGAACTCGACCAGCTTCCAGGTATTGTTTGTCAGGACTGCTTCTCGCGCGCCCGTCGTGTAGGTGAACTCGTCGTCGTAGTCCTGGCCGCTGCCGTACGATTGGATCCCAGCAGTGTCGAAGCGGAGATACGACGGAACGGTGCCCTCCCGAGGTGGTGTCGCCGTATAGACGATCGACGAAGAGCTATCTTGTTCCCAGACGAGACGAGCCTCCGCGGCGTCAGCAGGATACAGCGGGCCGACGTCGGCACCCGCGTTGAGGCGCTGGCTCGATACGTAATCCGTCACCGGGTACGACCGGTCACCCACCTGAATCGACAGTCCGTCGACAGTGAGGACATCACCACCCCGGTGCTGGAGAACGATACCGTTGTCGGCGCTATAGTCGGTCTCGAAAACGGCCGTCGGCGGCGCTTGCTCGAACTGCTCGACGAGACCGAGCGCGAATACGGACACGGTCACGCCCAGAATGATCGCGATCGCGACCAGCAACACGTTGGATACGACGGGCGTTACCGCACGGTCTTCCCGAAGATCATCTGGCCGACGCGAGCAAGAATCAGCGCCTCGGCGGCGCGGCTCGCGAGCGGTATCGGACGACGACGGCGTTTCCGAGACACCGGACCCCATGGGGGAACCTACCCCAGCAGTGTAAAAAGTAATTGGGTAGCGCCAGCCCCCAGTAGTATTATTCAAATCCGAAAAAGTATTATTCCGGCATCGATTACCGCTTCGACAGGTAATGGTGACACGACGAGGCTTGCTTCAGACGTTCGGTTCCGGTTCGTTGGTGGGTCTGGCAGGCTGTACAGGCGGATTGGGGGCATCGGGCGCTGGCACGCAGGCTGACGCAAACGAGATTACCGATGGCTACGGCCGGACGGTGGCCGTCCCCGGGACGGTCGAGGATATCGTCGGCGTCGGCCCGGGCGCACTCAGGCAGCTCGCCTATCTCGATGCGACCGATCGTGTCGTTGGCGTCGAGGACGAGACCGAGTCGATGCTGTCGGCCCCGTACAACCTGGCGAATCCGGGGCTCCAGGAGCGGTCAGTTATCGGCTCGGCTGGGCCGAACGCCGGCGGTAACCCGGAAGCGATCCTTGCGGTTGACCCGGACGTGATCTGCTACTACGGCGATCCATCGAGAGCCGAGACGCTACAGAGGCAGACCGAGACACCAGTAGTTGGGCTCGAAATCGTCGATATCGTCGACAACGCGGCCCGCGAGACGATGTTCGACACCTGGCGGCTCCTTGGCGAGATCCTCGACAAAACCGATCGCGCCGAGGCAGTGATCACGTTCGTCGAAGAGACGGTCGCCGATCTGACCGACCGGACGGCCGATCTGGCCGACAGCGAGGCCGAGCAGGCCTACGTCGGCGCGATCAGTTACAAGGGGAGCCACGGGATCGAGACGACTCGCAAGCGATTCCCGCCATTTCGGTTCGCTGGGGTCGAAAACGTCGCCGGCGAGATCGACACCGACGCCGCCTCGGTCCAGGTGAGCGAGGAGCAACTGCTGGCATGGGATCCCGCGCGGATGTTCGTCGCCGCCGACAATCTCGGGCTCGCCGTCGAGGATCTCGAAGCCAACCCGGCGTATCAGGATCTCTCGGCGGCGGTAAATGGCGAGATCTATACGATCCTCCCCCACGCGAGTTACCATCACAACTACGGGTCGATCCTGGCCAATACCTACTTCGTCGGGCAGACGCTGTACCCGGATCGCTTCGGCGACGTGGATTTCGAATCGACCGTCGAGACGATCTTCGAGACGATGCTCGGCGCTCCACTGTACGAATCGCTGCTCGAAGCGTACCCGGCCTACGAGACGGTGATCTGACGTGATGCAACGGGATCGATGGAACGGTGATCTGACGTGACTGAACCAGCCCTGGCGGCCCACCGCGAATCGACCGCCCGGCGACTCGGGTTTCTCGGTGTCTCAGTGGGGTTGCTGGTGATCGCGTCACTTGCCGGACTCGCGATCGGCTCAGTCTCGCTCCCACTCGTGGACGTCTGCAGTGCCCTGGTTGGCGGTGAGAGCGATCTCGCGCGTTCGATCGTCTGGAACGTCCGAGTGCCCCGGGTGCTCACGGCGGTCGTCGCCGGCGGCGGGCTGGCGATCGCGGGCGCGGCGATGCAAACCGTCCTCCGGAACCCGCTGGGTGCGCCGTACACACTGGGGATCTCCCAGGCTGCTGCCTTCGGCGCAGCCGCCTCGATCGTCGTGATCGGGACCGGCGCGGATGGCCTCTCCAAAGTCGGCTCTTTGGGGCCCTATCTGACGACGATCGCGGCCTTTCTCGCGGCGATGGTCTCGACCGGCGTCATCCTCCTGTTGGTGACCTACCGCCGGGCGACCCCCGAGACGATGATCCTGACCGGCGTCGCGCTCGGGTCGCTGTTCACCGCCGGGATGACGACGATCCAGTACTTCGCCAGCGACACCGAGGTCGCGACCATCGTCTACTGGACCTTCGGCGACGTGGGCCGGGCGAGCTGGCCCCAGGTCGGGCTGATGGCCGCCGTCGTCGTGCCCGGGTTCGCCTATTTCCTCCGCAACGCCTGGAACTACGACGTTCTCGACGCCGGGACCGAAACCGCGACCAGCCTGGGCGTCGACGTCGAATCGGTGCGGATCCGCGGGATGGCGCTGGCCTCGGTCGTGACCGCAACCATCATTTCCTTCGTCGGTATCATCGGGTTCGTCGGGTTGGTCGCCCCGCACCTCGTCCGAATGGTGATCGGCGGCAACGAGCGATATCTGCTCGGGGCCTCGGCGCTGGTCGGCGCGACGCTGCTGGTCGTCGCCGACACCGTTGCCCGGACGATCGTCGCGCCGGTCGTCCTGCCAGTCTCGATCCTGACCTCGTTTCTGGGCGCGCCCCTGTTCATCTACCTCGTGATCGAGGGGAGGGACTACTGGTGACACTCACGATCGCAGACCTGCGGTTCAGCTACGACGCCGAGCCGGTCCTCTCGGCCGTTGATCTCTCGGTCGAGTCGGGTGAACTGCTCGGACTGCTTGGCCCCAACGGCTCGGGCAAAAGCACGCTGTTGCAGTGTCTCAACGGGATTCTGGAGCCGGACGCGGGAACGGTACGGATCGACGGTGATCCAGTGGCGAAACTGACCAGCGACGAGCGCGCCCGGCGGTGCAGTTACGTCCCGCAGGCCGAGTCGGGTGCGTTCCCGGCGACCGTCTTCGAGACCGTGATGCAGGGCCGACGACCCCACGGTGGGTGGTCGCCGAGCGCACGCGACCGAGAGGCAACGGCGGGCGTCCTCGATCGGCTCGACATCGGGGATCTCGCCGATCGCCAGGTCAGCGAACTCAGCGGTGGCCAGCGCCAGAAGGTCCGTCTCGGGCGGGCACTGGTCGGCGATCCGTCGGTCACGCTGCTGGACGAGCCGACGAGTGCGCTGGACCTCCGCCACCAGTTAGAGGTGATGGACCTCGTCGTCGAGCACATTCGAGCCAGCGAAGTGGCCGGCATCGTCGCGATTCACGACCTCAATCTCGCCGCCCGGTACTGCGACCGGATCGCGCTGCTCGCAGACGGCGAGATCCACGCCGTCGGGCCACCCGAAGTCCTGACACCCGAGACGATCCGGACGGTCTACGGCGTCGAGGCGTCCGTCCGCGGGCACCGCGACCGGCAGTTGATCGTGCCCGAAGCGCCGGCCGAGAAAACCCACACTGCGGAACAGTCTGCCCGACAGCGCCAGCCAGCATCGACCGACGACTGAAACCGATCACCTGACCATGACATTCGAAGTGACACAGATCGGCACGGTACGCAACGATTTCGAGACACCTGTCGGTCCCGAGGAGATGGCCGATCACGAGAGTACAATCGTTATCGACGAAGAATACACCGAGGGGCTGTACCGCATCGAGGACAACGACTACGTCACCGTGCTGTTCTACCTCCACGAATCCGGGGAACCGAGCCTTCGAGGACCGCGACGCTACGGAACCGAACGCGGGATCTTCGCCTGCCGGAGTCCGAATCGCCCGAGCCCGATCGGGACGACCACCGTCGAGTTACTCGAACGCGACGGCCGGACGTTGCGGGTTCACGGGCTCGACGCCATCGACGGGACGCCGGTGCTCGACATCAAGCCATACGCGCCCAACTTCGATCGACCCGACCATGTGGCCGACCGCCGCGAGAATCACGGTGGCCGAATCGAGGGTCCCAGCGCCGACCGTGATGGACGGGCGCGGGAGGTCGGCGGAGACGAACAGTGAATCAAACGACGAACCATCGCGACACCAGCAATTCGAACCAACAACACATGACAATCTGCATGCCGATCACCGACGGTGACGGTCTCGACGCATCAGTATCCCATCACTTCGGTCGCGCACCCGCCTTCGCGGTGTACGACCCCGACGCGGAGACAGTCGACGTCGTCGACAACGACAGCCACCACCACGGCGGCGATAAATCCCCGCCGAACGTCGTCGCCGAGACGGGCGCGGAGACGCTGATCTGTGGCAATCTCGGCGGGAAGGCCGCCGAGCGCTTCGACGCGATGGGGATCGACGTCTACTGTGACGCCGACGGAACGGTCGGGGACGCCATCGAGGCACTCCGGGACGGCGAGTTGACACCGGTCGGGCCGGACGACGACGGATGTGACCACGACGGCGGTGGCCATCATGACGAGGACGGCGGGCACGGACACGGCGGTGGCGGTCACAGCCACGGGGACGGGGATCACGGTCACGATCGCGATGAGGGCGGGGACGAACATCACCACGACCACGATGGAGACGACCACCACCACGACGTATGACCACCGTCACGATACTGGCGGACAACAGAGTCAGCGGCTCGCGGCCGAAGGGGATCCGCGCCGAGTGGGGGTTCTCGGCGGCGGTCGGCGACCGCCTGTTCGATGCCGGACAGTCGGGAATCGCCGCCGCAAACGCCCGCAAGCTCGGCGTCGGCCCCTTCGAGACGGCGGTACTGAGCCACGGCCACTACGATCACACGAAGGGACTGCCGGCGTTCGTCGAAGAACTCAGGGAGATCTACGTCCACCCCGACGCCTTCGAGGCGAAATACCATGGCGAGGAGTCGATCGGGCTCCCCTACACCCGCGAATGGCTCGAAACCCACGCCGACATCACCACCCACACAGACCCAATTGAGGTGGCGGACGGAATCGTCGCGCTCGGGGAGATTCCGCGGGAGTACCCCGATAGTAGAACGGGAGAACGAGTCGACGAGGGCGGCCAGCGCGTCGAGGACCCGGTCCGGGACGACCAGGCGCTGGCGGTCGAGGGTGAAGACGGCATCAGTCTCGTCCTCGGCTGCTGTCACGCTGGCCTCCGGAACACGATCGCCCATGCCGAGGCTGTGCTTGAGGACCCTGTCCGGACGGTCGTCGGTGGGACTCATCTCCGGTCGCCCGACCCCGAGACGATCGAAGCTATCGTGGAGTGGCTCGACGGTCGGATCGAGCGGATCGCGCCGACGCACTGTACTGGTCATGTGGCCGAGCGAGCGCTCGAAGACGCCTTCGGCGAGGACTACCGTCGCATCGGCGTCGGCTCACAAATCGAGCTGTGGGGCGACGTCTGACCCCGAAATGAGACCAGATCACGGCCCACGGCGACCTGTCGGTCGGACACGTTCCGGGGGGAGAAACACGTATCCGTCCCACGGGCATAAGCGCTGCAACAATGGTCAACATCGGAGATGATTCGCTGTACGAACGGCAGGCGGATCTCTGTTCGGTATTCTCTAACGCGAAGCGACTCAAGCTGCTCGATCTACTCAGAGAAAACGGCGAACGGACGGTCACCGAGCTCCAGGAGGCGACCGACATTCCCCAGTCGACCGTCTCCCGGCATCTGAAGCTGATGCGTGATCAGGGCGTGGTCGAGAAGCGCAACGACGGCGTCCACAGCTACTACACGCTGAGCGACGAACGTGTCGCGACGAGCATGGAACTCATGCGTGGCGTGCTGCTCGACCGACTCGAACGCGACGACCAACTCGCCGTCAAGTGACGACGTTTCGACGCGAATCCGTCCTTGCTCAAAATAGTGGAAATCAATCCCGTCACCGGTCCATCCGACGTCCAAAAAGCCGTACTGCGAGTCCAACGCTGTCCGATGGCCAGTGAGACTGATGGATCAGTCGTCGGCCGGCGTCCCGTCGCTACCCGCATCCGCGTACTTCATCTTCGTGTGTGGCAGCTTGCCACCGTCGGCGAGGATCTCGCGCTCCCGATCGGAGGCGTCGAGCGTCGCCGTGGCCTCCCACTCGTCGTTGACCCGAACCGTGAACTCCTCGGCACCCGACCGGACGGCAGCGGCGACGTCCTCGACGATCTCGATGTCGTCGCCCTGATCGATCTTCTCGTAGGTCTCCTCGTCGATCTCCAGGGGCAGCAGCCCGAAGTTGAACAGGTTCGCCTTGTGGATTCGCGCGAAGCTCTGGGCGAGGACGCCCTCGACGCCGAGATACATCGGGCAGAGAGCGGCGTGCTCACGTGAGGAGCCCTGACCGTAGTTCTCGCCGGCGACGAGGAAGCCGCCGTCGGCTTCCAGGGCGCGGTCGGCGAAGGTCTCGTCGACCCGCGAGAGGGTGAACTCCGAGAGCTTCGGCACGTTCGACCGGTACATCAGGATGTCCTGAGTCGCCGGGATGATGTGGTCGGTCGTGATGTTGTCGTCCATCTTGAGCAGCGCCGACCCTTCGAGCCGTTCGTCCATCGGATCCTTCAGCGGCACTTCGCCGATGTTCGGGCCCTTGATGAGTTCGTCGTCGACCGCGTTCTCGGGCTCGATGATGTCCGTGTCCGCACCGTAGTACTCCTCGGGGAGTTCGAAGCCGGGATCGTCCATCCCGAGTTCGTCAGCGAGGTCGCGCGGATCGACGATTTCGCCGGCGATGGCCGCCGCGGTGGCGACCTCGGGCGAGCACAGGTAGACCTTGTCGTCCTCCAAGCCCGACCGGCCCTCGAAGTTGCGGTTGAACGTCCGCAGGCTGACCGAATCGCTTGCGGGGACGTGGCCGATGCCGATACAGGCCCCGCAGGTCGATTCGGAGAAGTTGACGCCGGCGGCCATCATCTCGGAGGCCCACCCTTCGCGGGCGAGCATCTCCGAGGCCTGTTTGGAACCGGGCGCGACGATCATCTCCGTGGTCGGGTCGATCTCGCGACCCTCCAGCATCTTCGCCGACGGGAGGATGTCCTCGTAGGCCCCGTTAGTACACGACCCGATGATGACCTGCTCGACGTCCTCGCCCGCGACCTCCCGCACCGGGACGATGTTGTCGGGCATCGACGGCGTCGCGATCAGCGGTTCGAGATCCGAAAGATCGACCGTGATCTGGTCGGCGTACTCGGCGTCCTCGTCCGGGCCGATCTCGACGTAGTCCTCGCCGCGGCCGAGGCGTTCGAGGTAGTCCTTGGTCTCCTCGTCGGTCGGGAAGATCGACGTCGTCGCGCCGAGTTCCGTCCCCATGTTGGTGATCGTCGTCCGCTCGGGGACCGTCAGCGACTCGACGCCCGGCCCGGAGAACTCCAGGACCTTGCCGACGCCGCCCTTGACGGTGAGTCGGCGGAGCAACTCGAGGATGACGTCCTTGGCAGTCGCCCACGAGGGCAACTCGCCCTCAAGCCGGACGTTGACGATCTCCGGCATCTCGATGTAGTAGGCCCCGCCACCCATCGCGACCGCCAGATCGAGCCCGCCGGCACCGATCGCCAGCTCGCCCAGCCCGCCGGGCGTCGGCGTGTGGCTGTCCGAGCCCAGCATCGTCTTGCCGGGCTTGGCGAAGTGCTCTTTGTGTACCTGGTGACAGATCCCGTTGCCCGGCCGCGAGAAATACGCGCCGTACTTGCCGGCCGCAGACCGCAGGAATCGGTGGTCGTCGGTGTTTTTGAAGTCGAATTGATACGTCTGGTGGTCACAGTATTGGGCGGCAAGCTCGGTCTGGGCCTCTTCGAGGTCCAGCGCCTCGAACTGCAGCCAGACGAGCGTCCCCGTCGTGTCCTGTGTGAGTGCCTGATCGATCTCGATCCCGATCTCCTCGCCGGGGACGAGTTCCCCGTCGACGAGGTGATCGTCGAGAATCTTCTCTGTGAGCGTCTGTCCCATATCGTCCGGAGACAGGCCACGCACGGACATAAATCCCCGGTGTTGGCGCGAATGCTGCGGGTTCGCCGTCCCGTGATTCCGTCGTATTGCGATGATCGTCCATGGCAGACGCCGTCGCCGAACGGGGACCGACACGCGAAATCAACGATCGGGAGCCCACACGCGAAATCATCGATCGGGAACGACCAGTCGGGCGGTCGTCCCGTCATCAGTGTCGAACGTCACGTCCGCGTTGAGTCGAGTGGCCCCCCAGGTTACGAGCCAGAGTCCGATGCCGCGCCCGTGGCTGGTCGGGGTCTCAGTACCCCGCTCGATCACGTCGAGTTCGGACTGGGGGACCCCGGGACCGTCGTCGGCGACCTCGATGGCGACACCGTCCGGGATCCGGTCGGCACTGATTCGAACGGGCGTCCGGTCGGCGTCCATCCCGTCACGGATGCCGTGTTCGATCGCGTTCTCGACCAGATTGGCCACCACGATCATGAGCAGGGATTCGTCAGTCCGCACTGAGAGCCCCGGCTCGACGTCGATCGCGACTGGAGCATCCTGGTCTCCCCCACAGACGTTCTCGATCAGCCGGCCGAGGAATGGACCGACGTCGACGTCTTGTGTTTCCCCCTCGGTCTCACGCAGGCTCTCTTCGACCGCTCGCGCCTTGTCGGCCATTTCGACGATGTCCGTGGCCGTATCGACGATCGTCCGCGCCATGGGGTCGTCGTACCGATCTTCGAGCGCCTGCGCCCGTGAGGAGACGACCATCATGTCGTTGCGGAGGTTGTGTCTGAGTGCGCGGTTGAGTACCTCCAGTTGCTGGCGGCGTTCGTGGCGCTCGGTCACGTCCCTGATGACCAGGACGTGCCCGACCTCCCGATCCCGGGCGTCCGTTATCGGCGAGCTGTTGACCTCGTACCACTGGCCGTCCATCCGGAACTCGGTCGGCTCGGACCTGCCGATGGCCCCGGTCAGCTGGGCGTCGAATTCGGCGATGTTCCGACCGAACACTGTGGATCGCTCCCAGCCGAAGCGCTCGCAGGCACTCCGGTTGCATCCCAGCACGTCGCCGTGTGTGTCGACGATCACCAGTCCCTCGGACAGCCCCTCGAAGGCAACGCCGGTCCCGAGTCGCCAGGTGCCGGGCGAGAGATCGAACAGCCGGTGATAGAACAGCCCGTACCCATAGGCAAGGCCCATCAGGGCGAACCCGATGGGAGCCAGCGGGAGGTGTTCCTCACCGACCACCCCGGCGGGTTCGAGCATCACCGTCACGAACGGCGGCATCGTCCCGATCAACAACCACGACGCTTGCCGGGAGAACAGCCCACGCAGCAGGATCAATCGTGCGATCAACACCAGGCCGACGACGAGCAACACGAAGACGTACGCCAACACGAGCCAGGCCAGGATACCCGGCGGCGTGCTCACGACGGAGATGCCGTCGGGCCGATGGACGACGGCGACGTCGGCGAAGTACAGCTTCGTCAGCGGCGTGGCCGCTATCGCGGCAATGCCGACCAGCGGCGGGACGAACAATGCGGCCAGTCGCCAGCTCTGTGACATCCAGTCGAGACCGACGTACGTGATCACGAACGCGGTCCAGGCGACGGGGACGACGAGACTGCACCCCGTCATCACGATCTCCGCGAGGATCAGCGCCGTCGAATTACCGCTCAAGACCGTCACCAGTGCCCCGGCGATCCAGATGTTCGACAAACCCATCGTCGCTGCAAACCACTCGCCGCCCGGGACGTCGCGATACTGGACCCCGACGACGGTCAGCCCGGCCGTAATCAGCCCGGCGAGAGCAACGACTCCCGGATAGATATCTGAAACGCCCAATACTGCACCGGTAAACCCGTACAGGACGTCGCCGAGTGCAGCACCCGTCACAGTTCATGTGTGTGTTCGGAGATGTTAAACGCTATGACGAATATGTAACACAATACGGATAAAGACTCAATAGAACCGACAGCTGTGACATCCAGTATGCAGGTCGTCCAACCGCTGCGTCCGGACCCGCGAACGGAACCCTCTTTTCCCTCCCTCACATCCCCGTGGATAATGTTCAAAAGTGGAGACTTCGTCGCCGCACAACTCGACGACCTCCGGGACGACCAACGCCAGCCCAACGGCGTCGACCTGACCCTGGGGGCAGTGTTCGAACAGACGTCGCCGGGTCGGATCGGCCGGGACGGCAAGTCGATCGGCGAGCGTGAACCGATCGACCCCGACGACGGGTGGTATCGTCTCTCACCGGGTGGGTACGTGGTCCGGTACGCCGAGACCGTTCGTATCCCCGAGAACCACGTCGGCTTTCTGCTCCCGCGATCGTCGCTGCTCCGGAACGCCTGTATGCTCGACACCGCCGTCTGGGACGCCGGCTACGAGGGACGAGGGGAAGGACTGCTCGAAGTCCACCACGAGATCGAACTCGAAGCAGGCGCGCGCATCGCCCAACTCGTCCTCGCGGATGCCGACCACTCGGGCACCTACGCGGGCGACTATCAGGGCGAAAACGTCCCCTGAACGCCTGGGTGAAACCGTCCGGGCAACGCAGAGATCACCACTCCGGTATATAGTGCATGAATATACAAGTAACACCATTATACTCCAGGCCGCCGGAAGTCCACTACGGTGTCGGCGCGATACCGACCGACCGGAGCCCGTGCCTCTGACATATTCACCTGCTCCGGCAGTCGACACCGTCTGGGAAAGGGGGGCACCCTGAAGCGGTCCTACCCTTCTCTGGGAACGATCGACCAGTGACGCGACCGTTCACACCCCGGACTCGTTCGAACCGCGCGTTTTATGCCTCATCGATACGACCAGCCGACACGAAGGGAGCCCCGTCCAATGATTGCCTGCTGTACGTTCGATGCCGATCTGTTGGGCCCGACGTTCGAGGAGCACGCCGAGCTGTCGGTCACTGTCGAAGGAATCGATGCCGGGCGGGCGGTCCCACTCCGCCTCGTCTTCTGGGCCCACGGCATTCCCCCGGCGAAACTCGATGCGACGCTTCGGTCGGACCGGACCGTGGCGACGGTCGATCGGCTCTCGACGACGCCGTCCGGAACGCTGTACCGGTCGATTCACCACGCAGGCCTCCCGTCTGTCGCCGTCTACAACGCCGCGATCGAGCACGACGCGCTGGTGCTCGCGGCGACGAGCGACGGCGATGGCTGGAACGTGCGACTACGGATCCCTGATCGGGAAGAGCTGTCGATGCTATGTGACCGATGTGAACAGCTCGGTATCGGCGTCTCCGTGGTCTCGATCAGGGATCGGGACGCAGCCACCCTCGACGACGAGTTCGGGCTGACAACCTCCCAGCGGGAGTTGCTCTCGCTCGCCTGGGATCGCGGCTACTTCTCGATCCCCCGGGACACGTCACTGGCCGAACTCGCCGGTGAACTCGAGATCTCACAACAGGCCGCCTCCGAACGACTCCGCCGTGGTCTCTGGAAGCTCGTCTCGAACACGGTCTGTGAAGACGACACAAACGAAGACTGTGGGTCGTGTTGAACGGGCCAGCGAGCCAGCAACGACCTCGGCATTCACGGCCCGTCGGAGACCCGACATCGGGAAATGATCGACGTCACACGGACGCGACACACGCGACAGTCCGGCGAGCATGCGTTCTTTCAGGGCGCGAAACTGGTAGGTGTTCATTTATATGCGTCGCCCGTTCCTTCGAGTACATGAATTCAGGGGAATACTATGTCATTCCCGAGGGTGCGGACGACGAATGGGTACGCCCGCAGCCTGTCGACGATCTCGTCCTCGACGCAGTCATCGAGCACTCCGAGTACGACGAAGACGAACTCGACGGACTCTCGTCGTATATCGACCTCGATGAACTGGTCGCCCTCTTCGAGGATGACACCGACACGACCGACCTCTCTTTTGCTGTCGAGGATCTCGACGTGACCGTCTATGAAACCGGTGAGGTCGACGTCGAAGTCTGATCCAGACCGGCGTGTCGCCGAGCGACCGCTCCAGAGTGATCCCAGATGATCAGCGACGGGAGTGCAAGATTCGGACGTGAATTGTGTGCTGGCGCGCCGAGAGCCCGCGAGTCTCCCGAGGATTTCCTCAACGTCTTTATCCCAGGGGTCGAGACGTGAGGTATGACCCGGATCGCACTCATCGCCCACGACGACGAGAAGCCCGAGATGATCGACTTCGTCCGCACCCACGAGGACATCCTCTCGGGGTTCGACCTCGTCGCCACTGGCACGACCGGCAAGCGGATCATGGAAGAAACTGGTCTGGACGTCGAGCGCAAGCAGTCCGGGCCACTGGGCGGCGACACCCAGATCGGTGCGGAAGTGGCCGACGAAGCACTGGACGGCATCGTCTTCCTTCGCGACCCGTTGACCGCCCAGCCCCACGAACCCGACATCACGGCACTACTCCGCATCTGTGACGTCCACGACACGCCCATGGCGACGACGCGAACGTCCGCGGAGTTCCTGATCGAAGGGCTCGCCGACGAGTAACGGACCGCCGCCGGCTTTCGAAATCCTTTTTTCGCCCCTCGTCGTCTCTGGATATGCGCCGCCTTAGCTCAGACTGGGAGAGCACTCGACTGAAGATCGAGCTGTCCCCGGTTCAAATCCGGGAGGCGGCATTTTCTTGCGACCGAAGTGAGCAGTGAAAAGACTCCCGAGCGCGATTTGAACCCTGGAAGACGTAGCAGCGAGCGTATCGAGGTAACCGTCTTCCGCTGGTTCACAGTTAGGGAGGTGGCACTTCGCTGAACTCGACCGCCGGCCGCGTCCGGGAGTTGGGGAATTAACAAACCCGGGAAGTGTCAGCGTCGGATACATCCGGACATAAATATAGATAACAGCATGTCGGGTATGGAGATGGCGGCCGTCACCTGTCCAATGTGACGGTCCGGCCAGTGACGGGTGGGGCGGTGGCGTCGTTGGCAACTGCGCGACTGCAGTGTCGCGTCGCGCAAACAGACAGCACGACGGGGCCAGCAGCCGACCGGCCGTGTTCACATCCGAGAGAGCCGTATTCGGATAGGTATAATTAAGACATGTCTCATCGTATAGGTAATTATGGCTACAACAGAGACGCCAGCAAGCAGTGACGAGGGTCCAGACGCGTTCGCGCGTCCGCTCCCCGAGTACGTCGACTGGATCGTCGGCGTCGTCATCGCGCTGGGTGGCATGGCACTGACGGTCGGTGGCTCCGCGTTGACGTTCGTCGTCGATCGGGGGCTACTCGAGGAGGGCATCGAATCGGGACAGGTCACGGTCGTCGCCATCGAGCGCGATCTCACGGAAGCCCAGATGCTCGATCTGATAGTCGAGATCATCGACTGGACCGGGATCGGCCTCCTCGTGACGGGGATCGGACTGGTCCTGTTCGCGATCGGCTACGTCGTCGTCCGCCATCGGGCCCACAGTAGCGCGAGCGAGGGCGAAGGCGTCGATTCGTATCGAGCCGTCGCGGTCCTCGGTGCGGTCGCCACGGCGGTGCTGTCGTTCGTCCCGTTCTCGCCGTTGGTCGGTGGCGGTCTCGCCGGGTACCTCGAACAGCCCGCAAGCGGCCGCGCGGTAATTGCCGGCGGACTCGCGGGCTTCCTGGCGATGGTCCCCGCGCTGTCGATCCTCGGCTTCGTCAGCGTCGGGCTGTACAACGGGTTCGTAGCGGTCGGTGAGAGCGGTCTCGGGATCGTCACGATCACGGGGATGTGCATGGCACTGCTGTTTGTCGCCGCCTACGGCGGTGGCCTCGGCGCGCTCGGTGGCTTCCTCGGCGGTCACCTGGCCAGGGACGACTGAACGCCCCGCGTATTGGCGATATCCGCCGTTTCGACGGCTGAAAGTCCACAAATAGACTTATCGTCTTGGACGACGTGTTAGCTGTAATGGTAGACGGATCAGCAGTGCGGAAAGGGACAGTCCTTCGGGGGGCAGCGGGCGGAGCGATCGCGTTCGTGCTCGGCTATCTCCTGACGTGGATTCTCGCGGGGACGAGAGTCGCGAACGTGACCGCGAACGAACTGCTCGGCGGGGCGATCCCGGACTGGAACGCGCTCGTCTGGGTGTTCTATGATGCCCACTTCGTCGGGACGCGGACGCCGGAAGTGTTCGGCCCGGATGGGTTCTTCCTGGGCGGGGGCGATCTTGTCGACACGGTCAGCCTACTCGGCGCCGAGTCCCTGTATCTCGTGCCAGTGATCGTCCTCGCAGTCGGGGGTGCAGTCGTGGCGACCCGGGCCGACACATCGGTCCCCCGCGATGGCGCAATGGTCGGGGCGACCCTCGCCGTTGGCTATTTCGCGGCTGTCTTCCTCGGGCTATTCCCCGCCACACACAGCGGTATCGCGCCGAGTCCGCTTCGTGCGCTCGTCATCGCGGGAATCGTCTATCCGATCGTCTTCGGAGCGATCGGTGGTGGCCTCGCCGGACTCTACCGACAGCGGGTGGCGGGCCGGACACGTGGCCACTTCGACGGGACAGGAACGACGGCGAACGACGAGTGACGCAGGGGCTCGAGGGAGTCGGAGCGATCGTCTTGCCGGCCGAAGGTTCTTGCCCTCGTTGTCCGTGAGAACAGTATGACCACGAAAGCGGCGCTGTCCGAGCCGCAGGTACTCGCTCACGCGAAACAGCGACTGTTCCCCGAGCCGGCCGCCGAGGATACCTACGCGGTCGTGGACACGCAGTTCGCGAGCGAGGAATGGCTCGCCGGCGAGCCGATCGAGCCGGCCGTTCGCGAGGAGCTGGCCCCCTTCAACCACGTCCAGGTCGGCTCCGGGTATCCTGACCTGGTCGGCGTCCGACAGCTCGAAACGGAACTGCTCGCCATCGAGCGCCTCGGCGACGACCCGCCGCTGGTCGCGATCGAGGCGAAAGGCGACACCGAAGGCCGGACGGCCGATGTCGAGCGCGGGATCGTCCAGGCGTACGATCGATTGCACGAGGCCAATGCGGCCTACGTCGCCGCCCCGAAACCGGCGATCTCCAACTCCGCACAGACACTCGCCAGAGAACTCAACGTCGGCGTCCTGGGCGTCGATAGTGGCGGGGCCGTCGATCCTCTCGAAGTGCCCCGCGTCGTCGGCAATCGAACAGTAGACGAGGCGGCGGCGATCCGGTTCCAGGCGACGGCCCAGGGCGTCGCAGAGAAGTCCTTCAGCCTCAACCATCCCAAAAACTACCTGGCCTATCCGCTCGCGCTCTATCATCCGGACCCGACCGATCAGGTGCTTGGGGAATACGTGGTCAGCGCCACCGACGGGGCCAGACAGGGCGCGGCGTTCCTGGGGTTGATCGACGAGGCTCCCGACGGTACCACGCTCACCCCGCTCGGCAGGGAAGTCGTGCGATTCGCCCGGCATCGCTACGGGACCGTGCAAGACGCGCTCGTGGCGTTCGACGCCTGGCAGGGCTCCCGAAAGCGATTTGTCGAAATCGCGCCCGAATGGGGCCAGCTCACCAGACGGGTGCTGTGGTCGTATCCGGCCACGAAGCTCATCGTCAAGGAGCTTCAGACGATGCACGACGACGGCATCCCCGAGCCCTCGCTCGTCGAGCTGGTCACCTGGCTGCACGTCCACCATCCGACGTTCACCGTCGAATTGTTCATCCGTGGGAGCGATTCGGCCCGCTCCCGTGTGCTCACGGAAGATGGAGAGCTCAAAGCGTCGGCACTCTCGGACGGGAACGTCTATCACGCGCCGACCGTCTTCCAACTCAAAGCCATGTGCTACCACGCGGGCATCCTGACGGAACGCGGCGCGGAACCCCACCGGCTGGATCCCGAGACGGACGTCTGGCAGTTGGTCGAGCCACTCGACCACGGTTGATGAGGCGGCCTGGTCAATAGCCTTCCATGGGGATTAATACCACCAGCCCGTAGCTGGAAGACATGAACGACGAGACCACGCAGCGGGCGTCGCCGGAGAGACTCCACGGGGTGAGTCGATGACGGTCGCCGTCATCGGGGCCGGGATGTCCGGACTCTCGACGACGCACTTTCTCGCGGAGCAAGGGGCCGAGGTCAGGACCTTCGAGGCCTCGGACGAGCCGGGCGGTATCGTCCGGTCGACGACGGTCGAGGGCCACGTCCTCGAACGGGGACCACAGCGACTCCGCCTCTCGAAGCCAGTCGAATCGCTGGTCGAGACGCTCGATCTTCGTGACGAATTGCGCTTCGGCGACGACGACCAGCCCCTCTTTGCCTACGACGACGGACAGCTCCGCCGGATGCCACTGTCAGTCCGGGACGCGATCACGACGGATCTGCTCTCCTGGCGCGGCAAGGCCCGCGTCCTGCTCGAACCGCTGACTGGCGGGGCAAAGCCGAACGAGACCGTCGAGGCGTACCTCACCCGGAAGTTCGGGCACGAAGTCGCGACTCGGTTCGCGGGCCCGCTGTACAGCGGTCTCTACGGCACGGACGCCGACGACATGTACGTCGAGTACTCCCTTGGCAAGGCGCTCGATCGCTTCGGCGTCGAGGGCAGCCTGCTTGTGTTCATGCTGAAGAAGTTGCTGCAGGGAACCGAGACGCCGCCGATCGTCTCCTTCGAGGACGGCCTCCAGACACTCCCGGAGGCGATGTATGCGGCTCACGAGGAATCGATCGACCTCGAGACGCCCGTAACCGGTGTCGAGCGGGACGGCGAAGACTATCTCGTCCACACCGAGGACGGGACCGAGCGGGCCGAGACCGTCGTGTTCACCACACCGGCCCCGACGACAGCCGCACTGCTCGAAGACGTCGACAGCGAGGCCGCCGAGACGGTCAGTCAGTTCGCCTACAACCCGATCGGCGTCGTCCACCTCCGTTCGGACTTCGACGGCACGGGCCACGGCTTTCACATCATCGACGACGGATTCAAAACGGACGGCAGCACCTGGAATCACAGCATGCTCGGCCGGGATGGCGTGTTCACGTCCTACGTCGGGAGCGGCGATTCGGAGTTCTTAGACGCCGACCCCGCGGTCATCGGACGACGAGCGGCCGAGGAGTTCGAGACCGTCACCGGCGCGGCGGCCACCGTCCTTGACGCGGCCGTCCTCCGGCCCGGGATGCCGGCCTACGACCGATCGTGGGCTGCGCTGGACGAGCTTTCGCTTCCGGACGGGATCGAGATCTGTGCGAGTTTCATGAGTCGAGCCGGGATCGTGGGTCGGATCGACGGCGGCAAGCGGACGGCAGCGACTATCGCCGAGGAATAACGTCACAACCGCCGGTGACAGCTGTCACTGCCCGCGTGAGAGGCGCGTCCCGACCCGCCGCGGGAGTCCGGCCTCGTCGACCGCGTCCATCACCGCGCCGACGTCGTAGCGCACCCGGCGTTGTTCGACGGTCATCGCGTCGAGATCGACCAGCGCGTAGGCCGCGCCCGGATCGCCGTCGCGTGGCTGGCCGACGCTGCCAGGATTCAGGACGATGCCGTCGCCGTATTTCTCGTGGCTCTGGACGTGCGTGTGGCCAAGCACCAGGACGTCCTCGTCGCCGAGCAGCCCCGGACTGAACTCCGAGGGATGGGTGTAGTGATCGGGGTCGTCAGGGTGGCCGTGGACGACCTTCACACGGCCGTCGAACAACGTCCGTTCGGTCGGCAGTTGTCCGAGCCACTCGCGATGGGCTGCCGAAAGGTGGTCACGGGCGTGTTCGACACCGGCCGCTGCCATGTCGTTGAACCCCGAATACTCGGCTGTGGCGACCGCACGGTCGTGATTCCCCAAGACAGTCGGCACATCGTGTTCCTGTACCCAGTCGACGCAGAACTCGGGCCAGGGATTATATCCGACCACGTCCCCGGCACAGATGACGCCGTCGACGTCCGGCATGTCCCCCGCGACGGCCTCCAGTGCCACTTTGTTCGCGTGAACGTCCGCGATAACGGCGATACGCATACCCCAAGATTAGAGACGAGGGCCTTAGAATCAGTCGGTTTTGATCGGACGTTCACTCGACCGGCTGTGCGAACCCGTACTGTGGCTTGAGGTCGTCGACGCGGACCGTCACCGTCTCGCCTTCCTCGACGCCGGCGACGAACAGCGTAAACCCCTCGACCTTCGCGATGCCGTCGCCTTCCTCCCCGGTGTCGACGATCTCGACCTCGACAGTGTCACCTTCCCTGACCGGCGCAGTCAGGCGATGTTTGGCGACCAGGTAGAGTTCCGAAGAGGAATCCCGCGAGGCGTCGGGCCGGACTTCCCGGACGTACTCGAACTCCTCCTCGATGTCTGTTTTTAAGTCATCCAGATCGCGGCCGTCGAAGACCTTCACGACGAGATCGCCACCGGCCCCGAGGAGGTCCAGAGACACCTCGAACGCCTGGCGGGCCAGATGGATCGACCGGGCGTGATCGAGGTCGTACTCGCCGGTGACGTTCGGGGCCATGTCCGAGAGTACGAGGTTTGCCTCGCCGACGGCGTCGGTGATGGCCTCGACCGTCGACGCCTCGGTGATGTCGCCGCGGATGGTCTCGACCGGAACGTCAGGATCGTCGAGGGAGTCGATGCGCTGGCGATCGACACCGACGACGCGGCCGCCGTCGCCGAGGCGCTCGGCGGCGACCTGGAGCCATCCGCCGGGGGCCGCCCCCAGATCGACGACGGTCCGCTCCGCGCCCAGCAGGTCGGCCGTCTCGTCGAGTTGCCGGAGTTTGAACGCCGAGCGGGCGCGATAGCCCTGCTGTTTTGCCCGGTTGTAGTACTTGTCTTTCCCGCTCATGGGAAACTCACCGGGTTCACTACCGGAGTCAGACGACGAATCGCTGGCGAACGTACGTTCATATCCAGTGAAACGCGGTCGACCCGGAAAGGCACATCGGATGTCCGCTACCCACCCAAAGTGACTCGCACGTATGCAGAACCGAAGTCGACAATGTATACTGGCGATTCATGACGGCCTACCGAAAGATTATTGTCCCGTTAAACGGTACATGTGACGTATGACGAGACGGAAAGGTGGGGCCGGGGAGACAGAGCAAGCCACGGTCGGGGTACCGATTCCGGCGACCGATCCCGACCTGTTCCGGCATTCGGCTACCGACGACCTCCTCCAACTGCTCCTCGACAATCCCTACGAGGCGTTCACGATCCGTGAACTGGGCCGGCTTACCGACAACGCGGCCCAGTCGGTCAAGCGGGCCGTCGACGTCCTCGAAGCCAACGGACTGGTCGTCGTGGATGCCGAGGGCAACCGCCGCCTGGTCGGCATCAACCGGACGCGAGTGATGAAGCCCGACGATCCAGTCCTACGCATTCCGCAGCCTGAATTCCACGGGCCCGTCCGCGCGGCGCTCGATCGAATCCGTGACGAGATTGGCGAGGTGCAGGGTGTTCTCGTGTTCGGCAGTGTCGCCCGGGGGCGAGCCGATCGACAAAGCGACATCGACCTCTGGGTGCTCGCTGGCGAGCGCGCCGACCAGCACCGGGCCAACGAACTCGCGAAGGAACTCGGGCAGGAACGATTCGACGGGGATCGCTACGATTTCCAGACCCTCGTCGAAACACCGGAGTCGGCACGCGCACACAGTGACCGGCTCGAGGAGGTATTCACCGACGCGATCACGCTCGTCGACAGCGACGCGCTCCGCGATCTCAAGCAGGAGGTGTTCGGGGATGCCTGAGGAACCCGACGAGCTCATCGAGGCAATCTCCCACGCTGAGGACGCGTTCGGAGGCCATCTCGGCCGTCCCGACTACGAGGACGAACTTGACCCTGGCAGACATGATAGTGATGTGATCCAGCTTCGGAAGGCCTGCCGCCTCCTCGACGCGTGTCGCCTGCTCCGTGATCATAACGGCTACCATACGAGCGTGATCGAAATGTCGTTCGCCGCCATCGAGCGGACCCTGGAGTGCTACGCACTCACCGCGTCCAACGACACGATCGACGACTTCCGGGAAGGACACGATCGGGCATACGATCGTGGTTCGGAACTCCATCTCGTGACTGAAGAGAGCGCACGACGTCTGAAACAGCTGTATCGAGACAACCGCGCAGCAGCGTACTACCGCGATACAGTCGCGACGACCCAACAGGCCGATGCACTGTTCGATCTCGCGGTGCTCATCCACGATTACGTGACGAACTTCGCGCGGCTCTCCCACGAATGCCGGTGTGGACGGTGATCCGCGGCTGCGGTAATCGGTGCCCGTTGCAGTCGAGGAGACGGCCCCGCCGACCACCTCACTTACCGTCCCTTGGGATATCGACGTCGATCTCGGTCGTGTTGAGATACGGCAGGTGGGGCGGATCGACCGTGACCTCGATGGACGGCGCATCCTCGGTCCCGTCGTACTCGGAGAGGTCGATCCACAGCGGGACGTGGACCCGTCGGTTTTCCTTCGTCCCGAAATAGGGGACTTCCCCACGAACGAGGTTGCGCTTCAGGACGAAGTGTTTCGTCTCCAGATAGCCGAAGTCGATGTTGTCGTAGGTCGGTTCCTCCCCCGGGTTGATCCTGACGTCGTCGGTATTCAGGCTCGTCTCACCGGGGTCGGGCAACTCGCCGTCGTCAGCGAGTTTCGCCACGTCGCTGCGACGCAATGCGCGGACCCCATCGGGCAAGCCGATCCACCACCGGAAGAGTTCGAAGCGCACCCCGACCAGTGGTGCCGCCCGGAAGACGATCCGGAAGTAGACGAGTTCGATGTCCTCCGAGAGGGTGATGTCGGTGACCTGTCTGCCGTCGTCCTCGGAGGGGCGCTCGATCGCGTACGACGCGATCCGTGGTCCGAAGAGGCCGGTCGCGCTCGCCACGCTGTCGTGAACGTGATAGACCGCCGCGAACAGCGTGTTTCGGACCTCGATGTACGCGAAGACTACGGCGAGGAACGTGAGGACCAGGATCGGCTCGTCGGTGACGAGTTGGACGGTCGAATCGACCAGGGATTGTACCCGCGCGAGCATTGCTGACATCGCGACACTGTGATCCCTCGATGTATATCGCTTTCCCCGCCAGAACCGACTCCTGGAGCGGAACGACCCCACTGCGCCCGCGACACGAGCCGGGGCCGATTGTCGGAAGGAAGCGCACTCACCGCTCGGGGTGGACCGGCGCGTCGAATCCGCCCCGCACGAGCGGTTTGGCGATGTGTCGGCGGGCACACGGCGGGACCTCGTACCACCCTACCTCTAGATCGCGGTCGATCTCCCGCTCGGCTTTCCCGTCGACAGCCGTCGAACAGTCCCGGCAGCGATACCCCTGGCCCCGTCCGGCGCTTTCCATCGTCCGACCGCAGGCCGGACAGGTCGGCGTGACGCGCTCGGTCCGAACGAGATCCCGGACGGCGAACTTCTCGAGTTTGAGCGTGCCATCGCTGACCTCGCCACAGACAGTGACGCGATCACCCACCCGGAGCGAACGAACGCGGTCGCGGAATCGCTTGGTCGGCTCGAACGCGGCACAGGGCAACGCATGGCCATCGTCTCCCTCGATGGTGAGAAAGACGTGGCCGCCTTCGCGGGTTTCGGGCGAGGTGTCGACGACGCCGGTCACCCGGTAGGCCCGGCCGTCCCGGAGCGTCCCGATCGTCCCCTCCCGTAGGTGGGCGTCAGTCCCCTGGTTGGTGACGAACAGGGCGGTTCGTTCGATCGGTTCGCTCTCGATGTCGGCAGCGACTCCTCTGACGACATCGGGGTCGTCGCCGCGGATACCGTGGAGGATCGGCCCCGGCGCGTGGGGAACGCAGACGAGTTCGTCTTCGACGTGATCGACAGTGTCCCAAGCGTCCGGATAGCCGGCATCGGCGGCCCGGAAGACAGACTCGGGGCCGACCTCGCGAGGGGTCCCGCGGCGCGGTGGCTCGCGATAGGAGATGTACTCGTACGTCCAGTCCTCGAACGCCCGCCAGGCCCCGAGTGCGGCGAGCGCGCCGATCAACCCGCGACCGTTGCCCGCCTCCAGGGTGTCGTACTCAAGCCGGTCGATCAGGGCGCGGGCGTCGGCGACGTCGTGGAAATCCCGGACGGCGTCGCGAGCGAAGTCGCCAACGGCTTCCGGGATCTCAGCCGCCGTCTCACTCGTGAGGACAACGCCCGGGTTCGTGCGTGGATCGTCGGTCTCGGCGATCGGGAGTTCCTCGCTGACGATTTCTCGGACGGCATCGACGGGGGCGTCGGTGTGGATCGCCAGCGCGGCGTTGCCCCGGGTTTTGTACTCGACGGCAGGGTTCAGTCGGACGAGCAGCCGCCGGTCGACGACCCAGTCATCCGTCGCCGCCAGCCGGTCGGCGATCCGGGCGGCGAGGTAGGTCGTACACATGCCCGCCGTCCGGGAGTCCGTGTCGTCGATGCCGATGACTGTCACGGGTGAGTGTACCCGTGGGGCGAACTAACGGGTTTCGTCTCTACGGACGGGTGTGCAAGCGCCCGTCCGGGCAAGGCCGTCGAGCAACTCTAGTTCAAAACGAAAATCGGGGGAAGAAGGCGTCACAGGGCGGCGGAACGCATTTATAGCGTGATTTCGTTATATACAGTAGCGAATCCATGTCACGATCGGCACTGGTCGGTAACATCATCGCCATGCTGGAGGACGCGGGCTTTCTCGTCAGCGACCGGTGTGCGATTCGACCCAAGAGTTTCGACATCGCGGCCCGCCGGGGGGAGGACACCATTCTGGTGAAGATCCTCGGCAATATCGACGCCTTCGACGGACTCACCGGCGCTGAGATGCGTCGCCTCGGGGAGTACCTGGAGGCGACGCCGCTCGTGATCGGCCTCCGGACGCGTGACGAGGAGCTCAAACCGGGCGTCGTCTACTTCCGCCACGGCGTGCCCGTGTTCAGCCCGAACACGGCGATGGACTACTTCGTGGAGGAAGTCCCGCCGCTCATCTACGCGGCCCCGGGCGGGCTGTACGTCAACATCGACAGCGACATCCTCGCCGACGCCCGCGAGGAGCGCGACTGGAGTCTGGGCAAACTTGCAAACGAACTCGGCGTTTCCCGACGGACCGTCTCGAAATACGAGAACGGCATGGACGCCAGCGTCGAGGTGGCTGCCACACTCGACGACCTCTTCGAGGAACCGCTCACGTCGCCGGTCAACGTGCTCGAAGAGGGCGAGGACGTCCGCGAGGACGACTCGATGCCCGACGAGCCCGAGGTCGACCCCGACGACGAGCAGCTCGTCACGGTGCTGACCCGCGTCGGGTTCGACGTCCATCCGACGAACCGCGCGCCGTTCAAGACCGTCAGCGAGGATGAGGAGGAGGCCGAGGCCGATCGCATGCTCACGGGCCACTCGAAGCTCAACGAGGCCGCCAGAAAGCGCGCCCGGATCATGGCGTCGGTCGGCCGGGTCACGGGCGCGAGATCGGTCTACGTCGTCGAGCGCGCGACCCGCGAATCCCTGGAAGGGACGGCGCTCGTCGAGGAGAGCGAGATGGATGACATCGAGGTGGCCGAGGAACTGCGGGAGTTGATCCGCGAACGCAGCGAGAAACCGGCCTGAAGTGCGGACGTCCGCGTTATCTGCCGCCGATCCGAACCGGAACGCACTACCCGCTGGTATTCCCAGAGAGTCGTATGCCCGGCGACCTGACGATCTACGACGACCGCCTCGCCCGCCAGATGGACGCGGGGGAGTTCGTCCTCGCAGTCGTGACGGCGACCAAGCCCGACTTCTACAAACAGGCCCCCGTGGTCACCGCCGCCCGCGAGGCCGGCGTCCCCACGTTCGTCCTCCACACCGGCCAGCACTACGACGACGTCCTCGGCCACGGCCTCGCCGAGTACGGCATCGAGGATCGTGTCGCGGTCGACCTTTCGATCCGTGGCAGTCTCTCAGAGAAGACCGCCCAGGTCCACCGCCGGATCGACGAACTGACCGACCACCTCGCCGAGAAGTGGCCCGATACGACGGTCCTGCCGATCGTCCACGGCGACACCCACGCCGCCGGCATCGTCCCCCAGGCCTGGCTGTTCGCCACCAACCAGGCCGTCGCCCACAACGAGGCCGGCCTCCGGGGGATGTCTCCCGATTTCGAGGCCTACGACGATCCCGCTGCGTTCGTCGAACGGCAGTGGAACGGCGAGTGGTCGATCAACCGCGCCGAACCCTTCCCCGAGCAGTACGACACCTTCGTCGGCTCGGCGGGCTCGATCTACCAGTTCGCCCCCGTCGAACTCAATCGCGAGCACCTCCAAAACGAGGGCTACCCCGCCGAAGTCGACGGACAGGAGCGCATTCCCGTCGTCGGCAACAGCGTCGTCGACGCCATCGAAATGAAGCGCGATGCCGATCTCGAGGAGAGCATCTTCGACATCTACCCCGTCCTGGAGGAGCGCGACGACTGGATCCGGGTGGACATCCACCGGCGTGCGAACCTCCTGCCCGACCGCTTCAGCGCGATCGTCGAAGGAGTCATCGGCCTGGTCGAGGCCGGGTACAACGTCAACTTCCTGGAGTTGACCGCCACCGAGCAGGCCCTCAAGGAATACGGCTATCGCGAGAAGCTGCTCGAACTCGACGAGAACCGGGAGAACTTCCTCTTTACCGGCCTCTGGAAGAAACACGCCCACGTCTACGAATTCCTCACTTCCGGGCAGTGTTTCGCGGAGTTCACCGACTCGGGGAGCATGCAGGAGGAACTCAACTACATCGACGAGGCGATCTGCCTGACAGCGCGGTTCAACACCGACCGTCCGGAGACGGTCTTCGACGCGGGGACGAACCTCCTGGTGCCGCCGATCGACGGCGAGTTCGTCACCGACATGATCGAGTACGTCGCTGAAACCGACGCCGTCCGCGAGGAGATCCAGACCGGGCCGAACCTCTACGGCGGGGACGTCGGCGAGTCGATCGTGGCGTTCCTCGAGGACAAACGCGACGAAACGCCCTTCGACTGGGCCCACGAGCGCGTGGGATTCTCGACCAGCGATCAGGACTTCGAGTATCTCTGAATCGAGCGCATCGCCGTTCCCGAACCCGGACAAACGGTCGGTACACATAAGGGCCGATCGGCTATAGCGATAGGCGAATGGGTACTTCCTTGCGTGCCGAAGAGGCGACCGAGGCGATCGACGCCGTCATCGACCGGATCGGGAGTGCTGTCATCGTCGAACGGGAGTTCCTGGAGACGGTCGTGACTGGACTGCTCGCCCGTGGGCACGTCCTGCTCGAAGACGTGCCGGGGACCGGAAAGACACTGACAGCCGTTGCGCTCGGCGACGCGCTCGACCTGACGTACAACCGGATCCAGTTCACGCCCGACCTCCTGCCGAGCGACATCACCGGCACTCACGTCTATGACGAACACGAGGGCGAGTTTCGCTTCCAGCGCGGCCCGGTGTTCGCGAACATCGTCCTGGCCGACGAGATCAACCGCGCCCCGCCGAAAACCCAGTCGGCGCTACTGGAAGCCATGGACGAGGGACAGGTGACCGTCGGCGGGGAGACCTACGACCTCCCGGAGCCGTTTTTCGTGATCGCGACCCAGAACCCGATCGAACAGGAGGGCACCTTCCAGTTACCCGAAGCCCAGCGGGATCGTTTCGTCGTCAAAACGTCGATGGGCTATCCCGACCGGGCGGGCGAACTCGAACTCATCGACCGACGGGCGGGCCGGACCGCGATGATGCCGACCGTCGAGTCGGTCGTCACTGCGGAGGAAGTCACGCAGCTCCGATCGCTCCCGGAACACGTCGACATGAAGATAAACGTGCGTGAGTACCTCGTCGATCTGGCGCGGGCAAGTCGGGACGACCCACGTGTCGATGTCGGCGTCTCCCCGCGTGGTATCCAGCGGTTCTTCGAGGCCGCTCGGGCACGGGCGCTGGTCGCGGGACGGACGTACGTCGCCCCCGATGACGTCAAGGCGATCGCCCCCGCCGTCATGACTCACCGCCTGGTCTTGACTTCCGAGGCCGGCATCCGGAATGTTGAGGCAAGCGACGTCGTCGCTGACGTCCTCAATACAGTCGAAGTCCCCGGTGCGACACCCGAAGCCGAGTGATTAGCCACGAAGTGCGGCGAGCAACACGAGCGAGGCGGCAAGCGTCACGAGGACGCCGACGAGCGTCCCACCGGGAACAGCGATATCGGAGAGGGCATTCGAATACAACAGCCACGCGACGGCCATCCCGGGAAGTGCGACCGAAAGCGCGGCGACAGTATGAACCACATCGAGATTGAGCCCAGCCCGGGTCCCGAGTTCGGCACGCGTCGTCACACCGCGTTCGCTCGCGTTCCAGGCGAGAATCGAGAGTGCCACGACGGCGAAGAGGACGGCCGGCTCGCCACCGGAGACGCCGATCAAGATCGAGCCGACAGCGAGTCCGGCACCGGCGATTGCACCCCCAGCGTTGCGGGCCGGAACGTAACTGACGCCACCAGCACCGACCAGCGTCGCAAGCAGGACAGTCAGGAGAAACACGGCGACGGCGATGGCAGCGAGCAACGCCCCGGCCGGTGTCAGGGCGTCGAGAAGGGCGGCAACTGACGGGCGATATGTCGCCGGCACGTCGGGGAGCAGGCCCGCTACGAACGGCGAGGCGAGCCAGGCCGCCACGATCACCACGACCCCGCCGAGGATCGACGGGATGAGCCGCCGCAACAGGCCGGTCACGCTGCCAGTCACCCGCTGGAGGCCACCGACGACGAGGACGATCGCCCCGAGCGCGAGCGTGACGGCAACGAGCGCCCGACGAAGCGGTTGATTCTCCAGCACTGAAAGCACTGGCTGGATCGACTCCATCGCGAAGACACCCGCGTCCGGGTCGGTTGCAAAGCCGAGAGCACTGAGGAACGTCACCGCGACCACGGCTACCGTCGCCGATCGAAGCACCGAGTCGGCACGGTCGAGACCCGTTTCGAGTTGCGGCCGGCTCGACCGACCGGCGAGTTCGACCAGCGGCAGGGCCGACAGCGTTCGACGGGCCATCACGAGGACGCCCGCAACGATGAGCCAGAAGGTAACCAGCGCGACCCGCGGATCGGCCGGCCGCAGGAACGGATCGGCGGCCGCCGACAGGTCGCCGGTCGGCAGGTCGAGCGCCGTGAGCGCGTCGAACCGGACGGCAACCAGCAGTCCCAGCGCCGCGACGAGGACGATCTCGGTGGTGATGGCAGTCTTCCAGAACCGTGCGACTGCGCCGTCCCCGATACCGTCGGTGATCGTTCCAAGGACTCCAAAGGTACCAGCACTGGCAGCGACGGCCACACCGACGTGGGCAAGCAGCGCACGAACAACGACAGGAACACGAATTCCATTCCCGAGACTGCCTAACACTCCATCGAGTATCGCCAGCCCGAACCCACCGACCAGCAGGACAGCTGTCACGGGGACGAACAGGGTCGAAACCGCCCGTCGAAGTGGCGTCTCACCAGCGCTGAGAAGGACCGCAATACCGAGTGTGCCACCGGCGAGCGCGGACACCGCCGTTGCCCGCATCGATCCACCGGCCCGCAACAGCAGCCAGACACCGACACTGACCGAAAGCCCCATGACTAGCGTCGCAATGCGGGTCGTTCCGGATCCCGGCATCACCGCACCCCCGTTTCGAGCGTTCGTGCCAGCGCGATCGGTAGTTTCTCCTCGCGTGACCAATCGACGACGGCCGCCCCGAGCATGCGCAGTTGATCGATTCGGCCAGCCCGTTCGAGGGCAGCGACCCGACCGCCGACCGTCCCGGGAGCCGTCTGGGGCGAGAGCACCGTGACCGCATGGCCCTCGGCCCGGAGCTGTTCGACGAGATCGACAACGGCGTCGTCAGCGACCGGCGAACATAACAGCACCTGGGCGCCGGCCGGGAGCTGTGCCTGGAGGCGTTGAAACTGCCGGCCCCCGTCGGTCGCCGGCGTTGGTTGGGCAGTCCCGGCCGCCCCGTCATCGGCCGCGGTCGCCCGTTGGTCGGTCGTCTTCGTCCCCGTCGCGGCGGCGTTGAACACTGCCCCGGCGTGGGCGGCAAACGACGCGCGTTCCTCGACGCCGACCCACGCGGGCGGCCCCGTTCCTGTTTCCGGATCGGGGATCCCGAGCGCACCCGCCGAGACGTGATGCCCCTCGCCGGCGAGCACCTCGACGGCGAGCGTCGCGGCATACGCCGACAGCGTCGCGCCGGTCGGCTGTGTCTGTGTGGCCGCAACGTGGGCGGGCGGCCGGCTGTCAGTGATCACCGCGACATGTGCAACACGCTGCTCGCGATACTCGACCGTCGAGAGCGAGCCGGTCCTGGCGTACTGATTCCAGTCGATCCGTTTGACCGGGTCGCCGGGCTGATACTCGCGTGTCGCGTAGAACTCGATCCCCGGGCCGCCGGTGTCAGTCGCCAATTGGCCGGCATAGGTGGTGGTGTCCTGACGGATCGGCACGTCCTCGATAGCGACACGACACTCGAAGCGATCCTCGCCGGACGGCTCGACGGTTTCAGTCGAGCGACGGGTCCCGCTGAGGTTGCGTGCCCGGAGGGTAACCGGGTCAAACTGGTAGACACCCCTGTCGGCAGCGAGCGTATAGGTTTGAGAGAGACTCGCCCCGGACCGAAGCGACCCGCCACCGATGGGTGATCCCGCCGTGACGCCGAGTTCGTCCGGGACGCCGTCGACGAACCGGAGATCGGGGATCGCCCCGTCGCCGACGTTCTCCACCGTGAGGGTGACCTCGACCGGTTGGCCGGGCAGCGGCGTCTCCGGGTCAAGGTCACGCCGGACGCGAACCTGCTCCACCGAGGGACTCCGGGCAACGGCACCCTGGAGGACGAACCCCAGTGGGAGCGTCGCGGCAATCACCAGCATGGGCGTCGCCGTCACGATCCCGGCAGCGATCAGTATGATCGCATACGCTCGCATACTCCGGAAGCGTTCGATCCTCATTCGTCCTCACCCCCGCCGGAAACCACCGACTGAAGCCGTTCGAGCCGGCTCGAAGACCGGTCCGGCGGATCGTAGTCCGAATACCGCTCGGCACAGGCAGCCTCGACAGCCCGCAACGTTCGACGGGCCCGGCGCTCGTAGGCCCGGCCCGGGTATAGCCACGCGTACAGCCGATGGACCAGCGGATAATCGACCTCGTCCGTCTCCGTGAGCATCGCGGCCGCGAGCGGGTCCCCGGTCCACTCGCCGCGATCGACATACTCGATTGCCGTCTCACGGTCGCCGAACTCGGCGGCGTAGACGTCAAGGAGGACATCCCGAAGTGGCCCGTCGAGTGAGCCCCCGGAGAGCGACGCCGCACCGTCACGCCACGCCTCGAACTGCCCCGTGAGAGCGGTACCTGCCATCCGCACGTCGCGGTCGGGCGCCTCGATGTCGTCGTCCGCAAGCCGCGCCGAGCGAGTCGTCGTCCGCCAGGACCACGACGAAAACAGCCCGAGGATGCCGACCATCACCCCGACAGCCACGAGGAAAAACGACGGGTCGAGGCCCCCGATGGCGGTCTGGACGGCCTGCTGGACGGCAGGAGGTAACGCCTCCGGGGCGTAGCCGATCAGGACGGCAAACCCAAGCGCCAGGAGGGCACCGAACCCGACGGCGATCCGCGTACCGGATGTCATTCGTCCTCACCCGCCCGAATCGAGTCGAGTGCGTCCCGAGCGCGTTCGATACGGGACTGATCCGGCTGCTCGCCACCGTACTCCGCCCGTCGATACAACGCCGTCAGATATCGCACCGGCCGCTCGGGCAACCCCCGCGCGACCGCACGCCGGCCGATCTCCCCGGGGGTCCGTGTCGACGGTCGCGACGGCCGGACCAGCGAGACGAACTGCCGCCAGAGGGCCCGCAATCCCGGCGGTGCACGCACCTCGTCGTCGGTCCCGTCTCCGGTCGTCGCCGCACCGGCGGCCCGAGCCGACTCCTCGCCGGTCTCTGCCTGTGACCCGACGCGCCGGAAGAGCCCCCGAAGCCACGCGAGCAGTCGTCGCGGGTCGAGGAGCCACAACAGCCGCCGCCAGGTCTCCGGGTGAAGCACTGACAGCGACCGAAAGGCCGTGAGGGCCTGTCTGAGAGTTGTCCCGAGGGACTGGGCGGCGCTGACGATAGCAGCCGAGAGCCGAAGGAGCGCATCCACACCGAACCGCGAAAGGGAGACGATACGGGTCCAGATCGACTGCAACGAGTGGCCACGGAGATGCAGGCCGACGAGCACCGCCACGACGGTCGAAACGAGCGCGGTACCGCCGCCGACGGCATTCGCATAGAGCCCGCGAACCGTCGTTTCGGCGGTCGATCCCCCCGGGCCAACGCCGGCGACGGTGACCGAATCGGCGATCGGGAACGTCACCCCGAGCGTGCCGTTGTCGTCCGTTCGGCCGACTGGCGTCGATTCGGCGGTCTCATCGGCAGACGATGGGCCGACTGAAACCGGAACGTCGGCGATCGGCTCGCCCTGGCGGGTGGCCGTGACCGTCGCCGGACCGAATGGAAGCGGGATCCCCAGGGACGGGGACACCGAGAGGGAGATCGACTGGCTGTCCGTCGGCTCGGGTGTCGTCGACTCGGGTGTCTCGGACGGTTCGGCGACAGTGATCGTGGTGTTCGCGCCAACGGCTCCGCGAGTCGCAGTGACACGGTAGTCGCCCGGCGAAAGCGACTCGACGGGGAGTTCAAAGTGGCCAGTCGCGTTGGTCGCTCCGACACCCGTTCCGTCAACTGATACCGTCGCATTCCTGACCGGGACGTCCTCGACCGTGACCGAGAGCAGAGCCGCGTCGCTGACCGGCTGGTCGTCGAGGACGGCGATCGTCCCGTTGGTTTCGGCAGAGTATGTCTCCGCGGACTCGTTGCGGCCGTCCTCAGTCTGGCGTGTCGTTCCCTGTAGACCGGACATCAATCCGACCTGGGCCACGGACCCCGGGCGGGGATCGAGGGAGGATCGGGTTGACATCGCGGCCACCGGTGACGATCCCACCGGGGATGGCCCGGGCGCACGCCGGGAGCCGACCGCGACACCTTGTTGGTCGTCCCGATCGTCGTACTTGGTTCCCGAACCCGGCGGCCGTGCCACAATCGTCACGTTCCGGACGTACGGCAATCGGGTCGTGACCCGCCCGTCCGAATCCGTCCAGCCGACGTGGTCGCCTGCCACGAATACCGGCGCGCCGACGACGCTGCTGTCGTTTTTCTCGACGGTGACGGAAACCGGTGCCCCGGCCACGGCCGACCGGTTCAGCGAAATGTTGTAGGGTGGCTGGGGGATGTCGACGGGGAGGTCACCCGACGCCGTGGGTTCGAACGTCACCCAGCCGACGTCGGGGAAGTAGACTTCGACCCACGCGTGGCCCCTGTCGCTGGTGACGAGATACTGGTTCTCGTTGACCTGCTCCCCGCCGGCGAACCCGACGGCGTATCGCGCCGGAATCCCCTGGCTCCGGAGCATGACCACCATCGTCGTCGCGAAATGCTGACAGTAGCCCTTCTCGACCTCGAAGAGGAACTGGTCGGCGATGGGTTCGTCAGTATCGATCGAGGTGTTCAGCGAATAGGCTTTGTTCGTCCGAAGCCAGTCACGGACAGTCCTCGCGGCGTCATAGGGTGTCCGCGAATCGGCCGTCAACCGCCGGGTGAACGATTCGACCCGATCGGGCGTCTCGGCCGGCAGTTGGGTGTACGTCTCTATGATGGAGTCCGGGTAGGACCGCCCGGCAGCCCGCAGTGTCGACGGATCATCGGGCGGCGTGGCACTCCGGGCCTCGTAGGTGGTCCCCGCCGGCAAGGGCTGTGTGCTGGTGATGCCACCGACAGTCGACGCTTCGAGACGGCCAGCCGTCGACGCGTTCGAGAGGGTCACCGTGTCTGGTTGCCAGGCCGTCGGCAACGACCCCGCCCGGGTCAGGAGTTCGATCCGATAGTCGAACGTGCGGCCATCGACCGTTCGATTGTCGTACGGAATGCCGGCCTCGACCGGCCGGGTCTCGACCGATCGGGTCCAGCCGGTGCCCGTATAGCTCATGTACGCCGTCTGGCGCCAGTAGGTGTCCCGGGACGAATTGACGACGAACAGCGGGGTCTTTTCGAGTCCATCGTCCGGATCCCGACCGCCGGCGACCGGGAGCTCCGACGGCGATTGGGAGAGACTCAGACCGGAGCCGACGGGCGAACCGGCCCCGGATTCCGCAAGCGGAGTATCCCCACCGCTGTCGGCGGGCGTCGTGGCACCGCCCGGGCCGCCCCCTGGACCGCCACCAATGCTCTCCGAGAGATCGGCCCCGCCGAGCATGTCGAAAACATCGAAGACAGGCAGGAACGCGGCCGAGAGGACAACGGCGACGACCGTGAGAACGACGAACACTGCCTCACCAACCGCCGGACCGTCGGCCGAGTTGTCCTCACTCATTCAGCTATCATGTGGTTCCATGCCGCCGGTTGTAAAGGTTACCGCCGGAGTCGGTCGATCTCTCTAATGAGAACGAAGACACATCGCAAAAACGTCATCCAGTAGAAGAGTATGGGTCTGGCTTGTGGCTACTCGTCACCCCGGTCGAAAACCGTCATGAAATCCCGATCGACAGGCGCAACAGGCCGAGGCGGTTCACGCGCCGCTGCCGTAGGTTTCTTCGAGATAGTCGACGATGTCGTCGCTCTCGGGCATCCCTTCGACCCCGTTGTCGTTGTCGACCAGGACGGGGACGCCGCGCTGACCGCTGACTGCCTCGACTTCGTCGCGGGCGCTCTTTGCGGCGGGAACCATGTGTGACTCGTATTCGAGGTCGAGGTCGTCGAGTTTCTTCGTGACTTTCGCACAGTACGGGCAGCCCTGGAGTTCGTAGAGTTCGAGGTTCGGCATCGTGGAAACGTACGACGGACGAACATAAGAGAACGGCGGTAGCGCCGAGGGCTACCGCGACCTGAGACGGGCTACAATGCGGTCTGAAGAACGCCACCCGTCCGGACAGCAAAGTAGACGACGAACAGCGCGGCCAGTACCCATTGCCCGATTCGAACGTCGTCGAATTCGCCCTGGGCAGTTTTCAACAGCGGAAACGAAACGATTCCGGCCGCAATGCCGTACGCGATCGAGTACGTCAACGGCATCACGATGATCGTCAGCGCGCCGGAGGTCGCATGCGCGAAATCGTCCCACTCGATCTCGGTCACGTTGCGGAGCATCAGGACCGCGACGATGACCAGTGCGATGTGAGAGGCGTACTGGGGGACGGCAGTCGCGAGCGGCACAAAGATCAACGACACCAAAAACAACCCGCCGATGACGAGTGCCGTCATGCCGGTCCGGCCGCCCTCCTCGACACCGGTTGCGGATTCGACGAATGTGGTCACCGTAGAAGTGCCCAAGATACCACCGGCGGTGGTTCCGATTGCATCAGCCATCAGCGGCTTGTCGATGTCCGGGAAGTTACCGTCCTCGTCGAGGAATCCGCCGGCCTGGCCGACGCCGACGAGTGTCCCCGCGGTATCGAAAAAGTCGACGAAGAAGAACGTGAAGACGATCAACGCGAACGCGAAGTCATCAACCTGGCCGAACCCATCAAGGAACTCGAATAGGATCGGGTTGATATCGTACTGAGCGCCGGTGAAGTTCTCGGGCACGAACGCCCCGCTCTGGACGAAATCACCGGCCAAGATTCCCGTCTCGACGACCCCGGCGAACGTGAGTGCGATCCCGACGAGTGTCGTAGTAACAATCCCGATGATGATCGATCCCCGGATACCTCGGGCATACAACCCGAACGTGAAGAACAGCCCTACAATCGACAGTATAGCGACCGGGCTTTGGGCGATGTCACCCAGTGTGAGCAGCGTCGCCGGATCGTCGACGACGACCCCCATCGCCTGCAGCCCGATGATAGCGAGGAACAGCCCGATACCGGTACCGACGCCCCGTTTGACCGGTTCTGGAAACAGTCTGATGACGTATTTCCGCGCGCCGACGAGGGTGAGAAGGATGAAAATGATCCCCTCGACGAAAATCGCCGCGAGCGCTGTCTCCCATGGAACCCCCAACACCCCCACGACGGTGATCGAGAAGAAGGCGTTCAACCCCAGCCCGGGTGCCAGCCCGAACGGCCGGTTGGCGTATAACGCCATGACGACCAGGGCGACGATGGATGCCAAGATCGTAATGACGGCGAGCATCTGGAAGACTTGATCCGGGGTATATCCCGGAATCGCGATACCGCCGGGGACACCATCGTCCGGATAGGCCGTCAGGATATCCGCGTTGACAACCACGATATAACTCATCGCAAGGAACGTGGTGATCCCCGCAATGATCTCCGTCCGGAGGTTGGTGTCGTGCTCCTCGAACTCGAAGTAATCGGCAAGTGTGTCTGTTACCGCCATGTATCTAACACGTTCGACTACCTTGCACAGCGTCGACTTAATGTTTTATAAACTTCCGGAATAGGTATTCAAGAACGTGGATATTTTTTAGGCGCAGTGGCTTCGGGCAGCGTCGTGAACGCGGCGACGGGTGCGTCGACGGCGTCGCGGACGGCGTCAAGTCCCGTCTCGCCGATGGCGATCACGGTGAAGACGCCCGAGACCATCGCCCCGGCGGAATCCGCGAGGTCGGCGAGGAGCTGCTGGGTGTTGCCCGACCGAACGAAGTCGTCGACGAGCAGAACATCGTCGCCAACCTCGAGCGCACTCGCGGGCAGCGAGTAGGTGATCTCGATCCCGGGGGTGAGTCGCTGGCGCGTCTCGACGAACTCGGAGACGCCGGTCTCGCGGGACTTCTTCGCGTAGACGACCGGGACGTCGAAGTGTCGCGCCATCGCCCCCGCGATCGTGATCCCGTCGGTCGCGGCCGTGAGGACGGCGTCGGGTCGCTCGAACCCGAACGTCTCGGCAGCGACACTGCCAACGAGGTCGAGCAACGACTGATCGAAGACGACGCCCGTATTGTCGACGTACCCCTCCTCATCGCGCTCGATCCGCGATTCGATCTCGGCGACGAGCGTTTCGTGACCGAGTTCCTCGACGATCTCCCGGGCGCGCTCGACGCCCGGCAGGACGTGGCCGTTGACGTACCGATTGAGGTCACTCGCCGAGAACCCGGTCTCGGCGGCGAGTTCGTCGTAGGTTCGATCCGTCTTGAGTCGCCGGAGGACGGAAACGGCCCGCAACTGGAGGGTGGTCTTCTCGACACGTTTCATGCCTCTCACATGTCACGACACGACCGTGAATATTTCGATCGGAGTGAGAGAGGATATATCCAGTATCGGGGAGCGGTCCTCGCGGTCGGCGATACTCAATCGCGGTCGGCGGCGAGCAGTTCCTCGGCGGTCACCAGCGAGTCGAGTTCGATGTCGTGGTCGGCCAGATTTTCACGAGCGCCCTCCTGACGATCGACGACCACCAGGACGCGGTCGACAACTGCGCCAGCCTCCCGGAGCGCCTCGACAGCGTCGATCGCGCTCTGACCGGTCGTCGCGATGTCCTCTAAGACGACGACCTCCTCGCCCTCGTCGAGTTCGCCCTCGATCAGGTTGCCCGTGCCGTACGCCTTCTGTTGCTTGCGGACGATCACGTACGGCGTGTCGGTCTCGGCGCTGGTGACGGCGACCAGCGGGACCGCGCCCAGCGCGACGCCGGCGAGTGTCGTCCCGTCGAGTCGCTCGCTAAACGCCTCGGCGATCAACCGGAGACAGGTTGGATCGGTCTCGAAGATGTACTTGTCGACGTAATAGTCGCTGGTGCCACCGTGTGAGAGTTCGAACTCCCCGTAGCGGACGGCCTCGGCCTCGCGCAGCGCATCGATGAGTTGCTCAGTCATACAGCGGTCTGGGTGGTGGGCGGGGTAATAGCCATCGGAATCCGACCAGTCGGCTGCACGGACAACGCCACGCCCGTCACTCGAGATGCGTGCGAATGGATCGGACCTCTTCGAGGAGCGCATCCAGAGTGGCTCCTTCGCCGGCCTGGGCGGGAGTCGAATCGCTCTCCCCCTCGCGCTCACCAGACTCCGCGCGGACGGATTCGAGAACCTGCTCGCGGAGGTCCCTGTAGTCGGCGACACCCTGTATCGTCAACTCGGCGGTACTCTGTGCGCCCTGGCCGGCGGTCTGGATGGCGACGGTGCCGACGCCAAACCGGCGGGCAATCGGCCCCTGTTTGGTCTCGGCGTTCGTGATTCGCGAATAGGGCACAGTCGACTGTTTGTGCCACCACACCCCGCCACGGGACTCGATCTCATCGTCGGTCAGCCGGAATTCGACCGATCGAGCGTATGCACCTGTCCACCACCAGAAGAACGCCAGGCCCACGAGCGTGACGGCACCCAATCCAACAGGAACGTACCAGGGGACGTCCTCGACGAGAGCAGTCACGACGATCGGAATGCCCATCGTCACCACCAGCGTTCCAACAAGATACAGCCGATACAGCGTGGCCAGCGCGTCGGGGCCGAACCACTCGTGTCGCTGTCGCATAGCCGTCGAGAGGTCAGCCAGTCGTATAATACTACACGGTTTTCACTCCGGGCGTCTCAGCGCTCTGGATGTTCGTCCAGAGCCGCCACAAGCTTCTCGCGTCCCTCCCGTGTGGCCGCCAGTTCGGCCTCGACCGCGCCGCTTTCGAGACGGTCGCGCTCCTCATCGGTGAGTTGCTCGCGGGCCCTGACACTCTCTCGCAGGCGCTCGTAGTCGGTCCTCGACGGCAGTTCCCGGACCGCCCGAAGTTTGGCCACGACATCCTCCGGGGCGATCCGACCCACGACGGCGATCAGCTCCCGACACCGCCATCGGAGCGTTTCGGCGGCGGGCGGCGGCCAGGAGATCTCGAGCGGGCCGGAATCGAGCCGTCGGAGATACGTCTGGTGGGTCGCGACGTTACGCTTGAGTCGCCTCGCGTCCGGGACGTAGTGTTCGAGTTTCGAGACGGAGTAGTCGGCGTATTCGAGCAGCGTCGGGATCGGCTCCGCCCCGGCCTCGCTGTCTCGCACGTACGCCACCAGATCCTCGGGCGGCAGCCGATATTCGACCAGCGGATAGGCCGCTGTCGTCTCGGCGAACGCCAGCAGCTCCCGGGCCGAATCCTCGTGTTTGCGGCGGTCGAACGACTCGGCGATGGCCTGATTGTACGCCTCGATCGGCTCGCGCAGGTTCTCGACGGGCGCGTCGAGATCGGCGTCGCCGAGTGCGACCAGGTCCGCGAGTTCGTCGACGCGGTCCGCCAGTTCGCGTTCGCGAACCGCCACGTCGTGGCGCGCCTCGCGGTACCGTTCGAGCGTCCGCTCGCGCTCCTCGACGCGCTCGACGAGCTCGCCGATGGGTTCGAGTGCCTGCCGGGCCGTCTCGAAGTCCGAACTCTTGAGCCACTTCTGGTGCATCGTCTCGTCGACCGTCTCGAAGGCCTCGCGATGATCGATATCCTCCGGAAGCGTCTCGACGAATCTGGCGATCTCTTCCTGAAACTCGATGAACGCCTCCATGTCGACGTCCGTCTCGCCGTCGCTCGTTGCCCGTGCCTCGTAGCGATCCAGAAGGGCAGTCATCTCCTCGTAGTGCTCCCGGAGTCGGTCGAGTCGGGCCGCCCCCGCTTCCTCGACGCGCTTGCGGGCCTGTTCGTGTGCCGTCGCCGCCCGCTGAAGCGCCGTCACCAGCGCCTCGACGGACGGCCCGTTCTCATCCGGTTCAGTCGATTGCGTGCTCATTCGTAGACGTCGTCGGGATCGAAGACCCGCTCACCGACGACCTCGCCGTCGATCGTTCGGTGGAAACACGACCGAAAGCCGGTGTGACAGGCCCCGCCGTCCTGTTCGATCACGTACAGCAGTGCGTCGCCGTCGCAGTCGACCCGGATCTCCTTGAGATGCTGGACGTTGCCGCTCGTTTCGCCCTTCTGCCAGAGTTCGTCGCGACTCCGGGAGTAATAGTGTGCCAGCCCGGTCTCGCGGGTCCGGTCGAGTGCCTCCCGCGTGACGTAGGCAAGCATCAGGACATCGCCCGACTCGGCGTCCTGGGCGACGGCCGGGAGATACTCGTTGTCCTCGAAGGCGAGATCGACGTCGGGGACATCGTGGGCGTCACTCGCAACCATACCCGACGAGAAGGCGTCTCCGCGCATAGGCCTTTTGTCACGAGGATCGGGCACGGCCGGGCATGCCCGGAGCACCCCATCGCCCAGCGATCGTGTTCGCCGGAACAGCCGATCGCCAAGCGATCATGTCCACCGGATCACCCAAGCGCTCCGATCCCGAGCGCTTCGAGCACCCAGAGCAGCATGTCGCCGGCGATCAGACTCACTACAAGCCCGCCAAACATCGGCACCAGGAACGGGATCCCTGGCGTGATCCAGACGGTGTCGCTGTCGGCGAGCACCTCCAGCCCCTCACGCAACTCCGCCGGCGTCGTGCCGTACGCGGAGTGCTCGATGTCCGCGAAGAACGCCTCGGCTCCCCACGGGTCCTCGTACTCCCCGCCGTCGGATCGCGGTGTCGACTCGTCGTCGGTTTGGTGGGCTGTCCCCTCGCCTTCCGATTGAATCATCTCCTCGCCATCCGGGAAGAGCGGTCCCTCGCCGTCCGGTGGAATCGACCCATCGCCAGGGGAATTCGGTTCGTCGGGGAGCGATGCCGGATCACGGTAGGTGTCGGGATCGGCTCGAAGTTCGGACAGCGAGCGTCCGCGCCAGGTGAGATACATCCGGAGCGCGTCAAGATCGAGGCCACGCCGGGTGAACCCATCCGGCGTCTCCAGCAGTCGGCCGTACTCTTCGACGGCGTCCTCGGCGGCGATCGGCCGGCCGATGACCATTGCTTTCCCGATGTGGCCACCGAAGGCGTTCCGGACGGCAAGCGCAAGGGGATACGCCAGTCCGACCAGAACGGCGTTCGAGAGGATCGTCAGCGCGAACACACCGACAGGCTGGCGAATCGCCGGCAGCGCCATGTCCGCAACGAGATACGTCGGGTAGGTCGGAAAGAGGATCGCGAGGACGATCAACGCCTTCGCGTCGGCCCCACCGAAGCCACCCATCCACCAGAACGCGTACGCGAGCGGGACGAGCAACCCGAGGCTGAATGCGACCTGAAAGACGAAGAGGGCTGGGGTCGGCGTAAATACGCGAGGATCAACCACGAGTCCGTCAGTCCAGACCAGCCACCCGTCCCAGACGAGCAACACGACGCCAAGGGCGAAAAGCGGGAGCCAGGTGCGGTTCGGGACGCGCCGCGTCCGCACGTCACGCCAGGCTACCCACCCGAAAACGGGGACGACCAGCAGCCGAAGGAGGTCAGGAAGCGTCGCGTTCACACCGAAAGCCACAGCGAGTGGCGTGTTAGCCCTTGCGGAACGTGTTGGCATGGCAAAAGTAGATACTTGGCAGTCCTCGGCGTCGGACGGCCCGGGATCCGGGCCAGCGGTCGAACCGACGGTGACGAGAATTTAGATGACGCGGTTCTGGAGGTAATCCAGGTGCTTTGCGTTGTAGACGATCTTGACGTCGTCCTCGGTGGGCGTCCCGACGCAGGTCAGGCGAACGCCCTTGTCTTCGACCTCCTCGTCCGAGAGGATCTGCTGCATGTCCATGTCGATGTCGCCCTCTTTGACGATGGCGGCACAGTTGGCACAGGCACCGGCCCGACACGAGAACGGCCAGTCGTAGCCCTGGGCTTCCGCCGCCTCCAGAATGTACTCGCCTTCGGCGACGTCGATCGCGCCGTAGTCGTTCTCACCGAGATCGGAGGACTCGGCCTTCTCGAAGAGATCGTCGTCGTCCATGTCCCAGCCGTGATCGTCCAGCGCTTCGTAGTTGAGGTATTCTACAGTGGGCATCAGGAGCACGATACACACGCCTGACTGTTAACTTTGCTGTTCGGGACGGGGGACCCGGCCAAAATTCCCGGTTTTTCGGCTGAATACTCCCGCTCCGTGGGGAATTACCGACGACAACGGAACGAAGACGAAAAATATCGCACCGTGAACCGCGCGCGAACGGCATCACGGACGTGGTGGTCGCCACTGCGAGCCGGGCAGTGCGTCCGAGCAAGGAGACACACCGACCGATGTGTCCTGCGCGACGCGGTTCTCGGTAATGTGTTCGCGGCTCTCACGGTTCGCTACGCTCACCGTTCGAGAGTTCGGCGACCCTCACAATGTTCGGGTCGCCCACGCCAGGACAGGGATTTGAACCCTGAATCCCGAAAGGGAACACGCTTTCCAGGCGTGCGCCTTACCGTTCGGCCATCCTGGCTCGTATCTACTGATGAGTGACGGTGTGGTTAAGCGTTTTCGCTCTGGATCGAAGGGCGTTCGGGTGCCCTCACAGGGCCGAACGCAACCAGGGCTCGGTGACTCTTGCCAGCACCGTCCCGACCCCAGTGACGGCCAGGGCGACCCCGCCTTTCACGAGCGGGTCGACGCCCGCGGGCGTCAGCAGTTCGTAGCCCTGCAGGAGGACCAGAAAGGAGAGCCCGCCGACCAGCCCCCAGACCAGCGCCTCGCGCCACCGGATCGCATCTCCGGCCATCTCAGACCGTCGCGACGGCCTCGATCTCGACGCCGACGCCCTTCGGCAAGGCGGCGACTTCGACGGCGCTCCGAGCCGGTGGCTCCTCATCGAAGAACGTCTCGTAGGCCGCATCCATCGCCTCGAAGTCCTCGATGTCCTCGACGTAGACAGTTACCTTCAGGACGTCGTCCATGCTCGCCCCCGCTTCGTCGAGAACTGCCGCGACGTTGTCGAGTGCCTGCTGAGTCTGGACGTCGATGGCAGCGTCATCGAGAAGGTCACCGTCAGGCGTCAGTGGGATCTGCCCGGCGGTGAACACGAGGTCGTCGGTTGCGGTCGCCTGACTGTACGCCCCGACTGCCGCGGGGGCCGCATCGGTCTCGATGGTGCGCTTCATGCCGGACAATCCGACCGGACGCAGTATAAAACCGCTGGCGGGGCGGGTCCGTGCGTTAATGCGGCTGGCTGATGACGATACCCCATGGAGACCCGTTTACGCTACGGATACGGCGTCGTCCTGCTGGGGCTCGGAAACGTGGCTGTCGGGGCGACGCAGTTAGCCTTTGGCGGCCAGTCGACGATCGTGATCGCGATGGAAGCGATCGTCGGGATCCTCCTGTTAGGCTTCGGGTATGGCGTCGTCACCGATCCCGAACGGATCGATCCGGAACAGATCTCGCCACGAGTGCTGGGGGTCGTCGGCTACGTCGGCATCATGATGGGTGGAGCCATGCTGGCCTGGTCGGCACTCGTGGTCGTGAATGCACTGTGAACCGGTCGGATCGCGACGCTACTGCTCGGCGCAGTACGCGACAAAGTTTTCGAGAATGCGGAGCCCCGTCTCACCGGATTTCTCGGGGTGAAACTGCGTCCCCATGACGTTGCCGGCCTCGTTGGCGACGACGCTCGCGAAGCGCTCGCCGTACTCGGTCGACGCCGCAGTGGCGGCTGTGTCGTCGGGTTCGGCGTAATAGGAGTGGACGAAGTAGGCGTACTCGCCGTCGACACCCGCAAGAAGGGGGTGGTCGCGCTCGACGGCGAGTTCGTTCCAGCCCATGTGGGGAACCTTCCGGTCGCCGTCGAACCGAAGGTTCGTCCCCGGGATGAGGTCCAGCCCTTCGACGTCACCCTCGCCGGCGTGTTCGGCCTCCTCGCTGGTCGTGAGTAGCATCTGCATCCCAAGACAGATGCCCAGTAGCGGTCGGCCGTCCTCGGCGGCATCGAGGAGTGCGTCCCGGAACGGACCGGCGTTGTCCATCCCCTCGCTGAACGCGCCGACGCCGGGAAGGACGATCCCGTCGGCGCGGTCGAGCGCGCCCGGATCGTCCGTCACCTCGACTCGTCCGCCCGCCCGTTCGAGACCGCGGGTGACACTCCGAAGGTTCCCCAGTCCGTAGTCGACGACGACGACGTCGGCACGGTCACGCTCGCTCATGTGGCATCCTTGGCGGCGTCGGCTCTTGGGGGTTTTCCTTCGGGCGAGTGTCGCCCGGCGAACCCAGGTGTCCGGTCTCGAGCATCGGCGGCTATCTCATTCTGTACCCAAAATTCATGCAGACCGCGGACGATGTATCAATTCAGATTATTTGTGGCCACAGTAGCAAGGGGCGATAAACGGTGACCGAGCAATCACTCGCGGATTCGCACGTCGGTATCGTTCCGGGAGCAGTCGACTATCTCTCGACGTACCGATCAGTCTGTACGCGAGTGACGGCCGGCGTGTCGACGCTGGACCCGAGTGACGTGGCCGAGCTCGAAGCCACGGCCACCCCGCCGGCGTACGTCGTCGTCGAAGCCGGCGAGCACGCGATCACGGCCATTGAGGCGGCAGCCGCAGCCGACCCAGTGCGTGGGGTCATGTACGTCGGCGATCGTCCCGAGAAGGTCGCGCAAGCGATGCTATCCGGCGCGGACGTGTTCTTGCACACCGAGGACAAGGGTCACTTCGAGGAGCGCCTGGAGAGTCTCCACATCGGGGCGACTGTCCCGGTCACGTCCAGTGCCGGCGGCATCGGGACTCACGTCTCCGTCGAGGACCGCGCCTACGACACGCTGATGAACGAGTTCGACGATCTGATTTATATCTTCGATCGCCACGCCCGGTTCGTCCGCGTCAACCAGGCCAAGGCCGACCTGCACGATCTCGAACCGGCCGACCTGATCGGAGCCAGCGAGTTCGACACGTTCCTCCCGGAGACGGCGATGGAGCTCTATCGCGACAACATGGCGGTGATCGAAGGTCATCGGGGGATCGAGCGCAAGCCGGAGTGGATCGAGAACGCGGCGGCCGAGAAGATCCACGTCACGGCAAGCAAACACCGCGTGACGGATCCCAGCGGGCGGGTGATCGGCCTGGTCGGCATCTCGCGGAACATTACGGATCTAACTCGCCAGCGGATGCTCGTCAAGAACGTGCGCGAGGCCATCGAGCACCTCTATGGAATTTACGACCACAACTTCCGAAACCGGACGCAGATCCAGATCGCTGTCGCCTCACAGATGGAAGGCGGGTTCGACGCCGAAGCGTCAGGCCGGGAGTCCCTCGTGGAACTGTCCTCGTTGCTCGGCATGGAGGTTCAGCCCGGCGAAGAACCACCAAGCGACGTCGACGACGAGGTTCAGACCGATGCCGCGGCGGTCCGGGAGGCCCTGGCTTCGCTGGCCGACACCTGGGCGGACATGAAACGATCGTTCACCGAGGCGCGTCAGACGGAGGCAGAGATGGTCGACGGGCTCAAACAGCTCGTCGGGGAGTTCAGCGAGCTGTTCGCCGTCGTGAAGACTGGCGGGGACGTCAGCGACATCGACATTCGGACGCTGGCCGAGCAGCGGACAGACTGTGCCGTCAGCGGGGACTCGATCGAGCTCCGGACCGATCACGTGCGGACGGCACTGTTGGTCGAAGAGCTCGGCGCCGAACTCGGCCCCGGGACGTCCATGGCTTTCGAGTCTACCGGGCGCGGCTTTCGCCTCCGGGTCCCCGGGGAACTGTCGATCCCGAACCTGACCGGCCGGTACAGCGATCAGGAGCTACTCGACGGCTCGAAACACCTCTTGAAGGTCCGACTCGTGCTGGAAGCACTGGGATGGGATATCGAAACCACCCACGAAGACGGGGAGACGATACTCACGTTCGACGTGACGGCCTGGAAACGCCAGGCAGGAGCTTACAGCTGATCCAGCGAGTCCTGCCCCTGCCCGTCCTGGCCGTCACCGAGGTTGCGGACGATGGTCTGGAGGACGAGTTCGAACTCCTCGTCGGTCATCGCCGCCGAAATGTCGCCGAGTTCGGCACCCTGGGAACTCAGCCGGTCGCGAAGCCCCTGGTAGTCCTCACTCGTCGATAGCTCGACGGATGGCTTGTTGGCTTCCAGGCTGGCTTGCTTGATCGTGTCGGCGACGAACGCCCGAACCGACGGATCGAGACGACCCAGCGCGATCAGTCGCTCGACAGTGTCTTCTAGCTCATCGACGTCGACCGGCTTGGTGAGGTAGTCGTCGAATCCCATCTCGATGACGTCGAAATCCGGGACCTTCGCCGTGACCATGGCGACCGGACACTCGAACCCCGCCTCGCGGAATTCGGTCAGCGTCTCCCGACCCGACAGGCCGGGCATCATCCGGTCGAGCAACACCACGTCGACGTCGTCGTCGATGGTTTCGAGCGCTTGTTCGCCGGAATACGCCGTCTTCACGGTGTAGCGATCACGCAGGATCGAAGCGTATCCGTCGGCGATCTGCTGTTCGTCCTCGACGATAAGTACCGTCACGTCTGTGTCGTCAGTCATGTGTACTGTTGGGGTGGCCCTGGTTCCGGTCGCTCGTTGTCATTGTTCCTCCCACTCCTTGCGCCGTTCGATAGTATCGAACGCCTCGTTGCGAAGGTTCGTATACTCATCGAGCAGGTTCTCCCGGGTAACGACCCCGACCAGTTCGAGGTCCTCGACCACTGGCAGGACCTCCTCGTCCGCGTTGATCAGTTGGCCGATGGCGAACAGGACCGTGGCGTCGGGTTTGACGGAGGTCGGAAAGCCAGAAGCGAACCCCGAGACCGGCACCTTGCTGAGCGGTTCGTCGGTCTTGTAGGCGGCAATCAGTGCCGAGCGGCGGGTGATCAGCCCATCGGGCTCTCCCTCGTTCGTAATGATCACGGACTCCTGGCCCTCCTTGAGCATGGCCTCCACGGCATCTCTGAGGCTCTGCCCCCGCTTGACCGTCAGGTATTCCCGGGACATCACGTCACGGATCAGCACGGCTCGTGTCCCTCCATCCTGTGGCGCGTGTCCGATCGCGGATCGCGTGGGGGACGTGCCCGCGGGAGACGGCTCCCATCGGCGCAGGACATGTTGATTGCTAACGTACTGGGATCGCATAAACCCACCCGCCGGTATCTGCGTCGCGGTTCGAACGGCCCCGAAACGTCAGTCTTCGCTCGGGAACGCAACATCAGTCTTCGCTCGGGAACGAAACGTTGCCAAATTCGAAGCGTGCGCCGCCCGACTCACTCTCGGTCGCCGTGACAGTCCACCCGTGAGCCTGGGCCGTCCGGCGCACGATCGCCAGTCCGAGACCCGTGCCCTCCTCGGCGGTGGTGAACCCGTTGTCGAAGACCGATGCGCGATCCTCGGGCGGAATGCCCGGGCCGTCGTCGACGATGAAAAAGCCGGCGTCCGTCCGGCCGATCCGGACGGTCACCACCTCGCCCCCGTGCTCGATCGAGTTTCGGAAGAGGTTCTCGAGTGCGCGCTGGAGTCGTCGCCGGTCGGCTTCGATGACCGTCTCGGCCGGCATGTCGAACGACAGCGTGGCCCCCCGAGTGTGAACAGTTTCCCAGGCGGACTGGACGACGGGCTCGAAAGCGATCTCGTCCGGGTCGACAGTGTCGTCCTCGCGAACGTACGTCAGAATGTCGTCGATCATGGCGTCGATGCGGTCGTGAGCCTGCTGGACGGTTTCGAGGGCGTCCTCGTCACCACGCTGTGCCAGGGTCGTGTGGATCTCCGCCACTTCCAGCGGATTGCGGAGATCGTGACTCAGTATCGAGGCGAACTCCTCGAGGCGCTCGTTCATCCGCTCGAGTTCCTGTTCTCGCTCCCGACGCTCGGTGACGTCCCGCGAGGTGACAGCGATGGCCTCGACATGGGGATGATCGAGGAGGTTGCGAACCAGGGATTCGAAGACGCACTCGTGACCCTCACGATCGACGACGCGGTACTCGAGTCGGGGTTCATAGCCCGGATTGGCCAGGACCTGTTCGAACTCCGCACGGATCCGCTCGCGGTCCGTCTCGGCGACGAACTCGAAGGCTGTCTCGCCCTCCATCTCGGTCGACGTCCAGCCGAAGATACGTTCGACGGACGGGCTCGCGTAAATGATGGTGCCGTTCTCGTCGAGCAACACGTTCGCTTCGGCGGACTCCTCGATGATGGCCCGGTAGCGCTGCTGGAGTGCCTCCTGTTCGGTCCGGTCGGAAATCAGCCCGATCTGTGAGTGGTGAGTATCCGGCAGCGGCGACACGCGAATCCGGAGGTGCCGGCGGTCGCCATCTTCGACGGTGACATCAACCGTGGTTCGGTCGTCGTCCACGCCGTCCGGCCACTCGGGGATGACGTCCGTGACGGTCCGTCCGAGCGCCGTTTCCTCGAGATCCAGCAACGACTTCGCTGCCGGATTCAGGTCGCTCACATGACCGTCCGCGCCGACGACGACCAGTCCCTCGTCCATGCGATTCAGCACAGCCGAACGCGGGAGCGGCACGCGACCGATCAACTCCCTGGTGAACACGAGGTAGGTCAGTGTACTCGCGGTACCCCCCAGCGCGATCGGTGTGAGGTTCACCCCGGGACCGAGTCCCACGTGGTACAACAGCCCCGTCCCGACCGGGAAGGAGATGCCAGCGACCATCCCACCGATGGCGCGCAAGCTGACGCCGTCGCGCTGGGTTCCGTAGACCCACAGGACCGCGATCCCGAGACCAGTCACCGTCACCAAACCGAGCATGGCACCGCCGTAGATTGCCGTGAACTGAACGTCAAGCACGAACAGTCCCGCCCTCGAAACGATAGTCGACTCCCAGAGAGCGCCATGAACCGGGTTCGTGAAGAACAGCCCCGCCAGCACGCCACCCCCTGCCAACACCGGGGCGATCCGCGGCAGGGAAAGCCATCGCTCGCGCTCGCTGGCTGCCAGCGCAAAGACGAGCCAGGCGAACACGACCACGACGAACGACCCTGAACCGATGGCAAACCAGATGCGCTTGCTCGCGCCCGTGTTGGCCACCTGATAGGCCTCGGCGATCGCCCACGTGGCACCTGCCAGACAGAAGACGAGGAGTGCCCCGATGGTCGGCGTCATGCGCTCGCGCGTCACCAACAGTAGCATCGACAGACCGAGCACCAGCAGCAGGAACGCCGCGATCAGCAGCGGGACGATCATCCAGGACGTTTGCCAAGCCATGCGGTTCGATCCACTCGTTACTACGAATACCTGACGGGCAATCATAAGGCTATGTGCGTGAGTATCTACCATGATACTGGGCAGTGTTCCCGGCGCGACCCCCCGGCCCCGCCGGAAGTGTTTTGGTAACGCGGACCAATGTCAGTAACGTGTCATCGACGGGTGATGGAGACGCGACCGTCCTCATCGTCGAGGACGAGCGCGATACGGCAGACGGATACGCGCGTCTGCTCGACAGCGACTACGAGGTCCGGGTCGCCTACACCGGTGAGCAAGCCCTCGAAGCGCTGGATCCAGCCGTCGACGTGGTGTTGCTCGACCGGCGGATGCCAGGGCTATCGGGAGAGCAAGTACTGAAAGTCATCGAGGAACGTGGACTGGATTGTCGGGTTGCGTTGGTCACGGCGGTCGCGCCTGACTACGACATCCTGAAGCTGGGGATCGACGACTACCGGACGAAACCAGTCGGTGCCGAAGACATCGAAGCGACCGTCGAGAAGCTCTGTGCTCTCGACGAGTACGAACGCCTCCAGCGAGAGCTCTCGAGCGCGCGCGTCAAGCGAAACGTCCTCGAGGTCGAAAAGGACCGCACCGAACTCACGCATAGCCGGGAGTTCCAGGAGCTGGTCGAGCGAATCGAGCAGTTGGAGTCGGAGCTGAAAACCATCGAGAACCGCTATCCCGGCCACTTCGAAGCGTGAGTAGGGGCTCCCAGATCAGTCGTCCCGTTCGGGCGCGGGCGGATCCGCCTCCCGATTGGCCGCGCGGGGCAAGTGGGGGTCGCGGTGGGGGACCCGCCCGTAGACTGCGCCGTGCAGCTCCTGTTCGTCGAGTTGGTCCCGCAGGACGCGATCGAGTCGATTGACGCTAGTTTGATCGAGACCGTTGGCAGCCAGCAGGGCGCGATACCGGTCGTCGTCGGTCAGTGACTCGAAACGGTCATACAGTGACGCCATCTCGTCAGGGTCCAGCTCGGCGATCCGGTCGCTGTCGTGCAGCCCGAGTTGCCGCCGACGCTCGCTGTCGACGACGTGCTGGATGACGACGAGGGCGACCTTCGGGATCGCCCGCTGGCTCCCGAACGCCGTCAGGTCGATCTCGGTCAGGACCCCGAGCGCACGGTCCCGTTCCCAGGGCGTCAGATCCAGTTCGCTGCACAGCGCGTGGGTGATGCGGGCCTTGTCCAGACGATGCATCCGCTCGGCGTGGCCGGTCATGGCGGGATGTTGCTCGTCGTGAAGCCGCCGTATGCGGTCGCTGAGATCACCATCGGGTGAGTCGGGGCGGCCGATCGTCGTCGCGCTCGGCGAGACGATGTCGAACTGTCTGACCGTCGCGTCGCGCTTGGCCTCGGCTCGCGTGAGTGTCCCGTCGCCGGGTTTCGTCGAAATCGCCCGGTCCCGACGCCACTCGCGGCGCTCGCGCTCGGCCGGTTCCAGTTCGGTACCCGCGTCGCCCGGTGTCGGCATGATGCGTACCTCGACGCTACGGACAGTTGAATCCAGCGGGTCCGAACGAACCGGTGGCTGGAACGCCGAAAATCCTTCAAGAAACCCGTCTATATCTTTACTTTGTAACCAGAGGCACTTAAAGGATCGCGGGTACTCACCGGTCAGAAGTCACCGAGTTCGGCCTGGCCGCCGTCACCCGCCAGGTCGGCCGCCTGCTGGATCGTCCGTTCGAAGGTCTCGCGCTGGCTACGGTCGTACAGCGTCGCCGCCGGGTGGACACAGATCAGGACACGCCGGGTGGTCCCCTCGATCTCGACGTCCTCGATCGAACCCGCCTCGCTGGTGACTGCCAGGTCCCGGTCCAGAAGGTGCTCGCCTGGTACCTTTCCGAGGGTGACGATCACCGCTGGATCGACCTGGTCGATCTCCCGATCGAGGTACGGGCGACAGTTCGAACGCTCGTCGCTCGTCGGGTCGCGGTTCTCGGGCGGGCGACACCGGACACAGTTGGTGATCCGGACGTCCGCTCGTGAGAGCCCGGCGTCCCGCAACGCGTCATCGAGGACTGTCCCGCTGCGGCCGACGAACGGTTCGCCCTGTTCGTCCTCGCGCTCGCCGGGAGCCTCACCGACAAAGAGGAGTTCCGCATCCGCGGGTCCCACGCCGTCGACGATCCGCGACCGGGAGGCCACGAGGTCGCCACACTGCTCGCAGCCCTCGACCGAGAGGCCGTCCATGTGTTCCATGCCCGGGCCTGCGGGCCGGGCCGGCAAAAACGTCGCCATCGCAGTCTGGGAGGCGTGCTATCACTCGTCGGGGCCGAACGACCGATCGGCCGCGCGGGCGGCCAGCCGCGCAACCCGCACCGGTTCGGGTCGCCCGCCTTCCGGGGTGAACGCCCGGACGATCTCGCCGGCCGGCGAGTCACAGCCCACACTCCGGACGAAAACCGTTTCATCGTTCATCGAGACACGCTCGCGTTCCGGTTGGGCGCGGTACGTATCGAGCCGCCAGGCGAGCGCTTCGCCGGAAAACTCCTCACGGAGCGCCGGTTCCAGGCCCTCGCTGTCCTCGAAAGTGACCGAGAGCACCGGCAGTCCGGTCTCCTCGTGGAGACGGTGCAGGTCGAGCACGTTGAACCACGCCGGGGCGATCCCGGCGACGAGGAGATAGCGAACGTCCGCGCGGTCAAGGCGGTGGACCATCTGGGCAATGGCGTCGGTCGCATCGCTTCCGCCAACGGTGCAGGAGCCGAAGACGAACCCATCGGTGACGCGACTGGCGCGGACAACTGCGCCGGCAAGCGTACTCGAATCGCCGGTGAACGATTCGGCAATGCCAAGCGCGCGAACCCCCGATTTCACGTTACGTGTTTTCCTTGATATCCGATAACTGATCGATCAGTTCGTCGTTCGAGGCCGTGAATTCGAACTCAACGTCGCCGTCGTGTGTGTTTTCCGCAGCGTTGACCCCGTCATCATCATCAAAATCCGCGTCCAGGTCCTGATTCTCCTGTTCAGTTTCGTCGTAGCTCCCGAACCCCATGCCATGTAAACCTATGCCATTCGTGGTGAAAAATCACACGCTATGCGCTGGCACGATCACCGCCAGACTCAACAGGATACTCCTCCCAGAAACGGCCATGGACGTACACAACGTGACGGCCGACGCGGAGACGTTCACCGCGAACGTCTACCTGGCGACCGGCGATGCCCCGACGCTCGTCGACGCCGGCGCGATGGACGGCGTCGTCGACGTGATCCGGGAGTATACCGACGAACTGGACAGCGTCGTCCTGACCCACCAGCACGGCGACCACGTCGCGCAACTCGATGCGGTCCTCGACGCCTTCGACGCCGAGCTGTACGCCAACGCCGATCACCCCCGGCGGACGAACGGACTCGACGACGGCGACACGATCCAAATGGGCGACGAAACTTTCGAGGTCGTCTACACGCCGGGCCACGCCGACGACCACGTCTCGCTGGTGGGCGAGACCACGCTCTTCTCCGGTGATACCGTAGTTCACGACGACGGGGCCTTCGAGGGCGGGAGTTTCGGCCGGACCGACAATCCCGGCCAATCGCGCGAGCGCCTCATCGAGAGTATCCAGCATCTGCTCGATCGGATGCCCGAGACTGTCGAACACATGTACAGCGGCCACGGCGGCGTCTTCCACGGTGACGTTCGGGAGATCGTCGAGACAGCACTGGAACGGGCCGAGAAGCGGGAACCGAAGTACGACTGATCGGAGAGTATCCCACTGCTCGGCCACGGATCGCGCTTTAAGTACCTCTGGTTACAAGGTAAAGATATAGACGGAGTTTCTCCGGGGTACCGATCGTCGAGCGACCGCTGTCGCCGGCAGCCGGCCAGAGCGATACGGTTTTGAGACGCCACCGAGAAAGGGCGTCCATGTTATCACGCCAGTACGTCCGCGAGCACCCCGGGGAGGTTCGAGAGACCCTCGCCGCTCGCGGCGTCGACGATGTCGATCTCGACGCCATTCTGGAGATCGACGAGGAGTGGCGCGAGCTGAAAGCCCGCGGCGACGACCTGCGACACGACCGCAACGAGGTCTCCTCGAAGATCGGCGAGCTCAAGCAGGAAGGTGACGAGGAAGCCGCCCAGGAAGCCATCGAGCACTCCCAGCAGCTCAAAGACGAGCTCCAGGAGGTCGAGGAACGCGCCGACGAACTCGAAGCCGAACTCGAGGAGCGGCTGCTGGAGATTCCCAATATCCCCCAGGAGGGCGTTCCCGAGGGCGAGGACGAAAGCGACAACGTGGAAACGCGACGGTGGGGGTTCGAGGATCTGCGGGACCTGCCCGAGGACGTCACGCCCCACTACGACCTGGGCGAGGAACTCGACATCCTGGACTTCGAACGCGGCGCGAAAGTCTCGGGCGGCGGCTTCTACTTCCTAAAGGGCGACGCCGCACGCCTCGAACACGCGCTCATCCAGTTCATGCGGGACATCCACCGCGAGCAGGGCTACGAAGAGGTGTTCCCGCCGATCCCGGTCTCCAGTGAGTCGATGACCGGGACGGGGCAACTCCCCAAGTTCGCCGACGATGCCTACAAGCTCGAAGAGGAGGATCTCTGGCTGTGCCCGACCGCGGAGGTCCCGGTGACGAACATGTACCGCGACGAAATCCTGCTCGACGACGACCTCCCGCTGAAGTATCAGGCGTACACGCCCAACTTTCGGCAGGAAGCCGGCGAACACGGTACCGAGACCCGCGGGATCGTCCGCGTCCACCAGTTCAACAAGGTCGAGTTGGTCAACTTCGTCGAGCCTGAGGAGAGTGACGGCCGGCTCGAAGCGCTGCTCGACGAGGCCGAGGAAGTACTTCGCCGGCTGGACCTGCCCTACCGGGTTCTGGAGCTGTGTACCGGCGATCTGACCTTCGCCTCGGCCAAAACCTACGACGTCGAGGTCTGGGCCCCGGGCGACGACATGGACGATGGACCGGCGGAAGGTGGTCGGTGGCTCGAAGTCTCCTCGGCCTCGAACTTCGAGGACTTCCAGGCACGACGGGCCGGCATTCGATATCGGCCTGAGCGCCACGAATCCGCCGAGTACCTCCACACGCTCAACGCCTCTGGAGTCGCACTCCCGCGGGTGCTCGTGGCGATCCTGGAGTACTACCAGAACGACGACGGGACGGTAACGGTACCGGAAGCACTCCGCCCGTATCTCGATGGCCAGGAACTGATCGAGGGCCAGGATCCGATCGGCGAGAGCGCGCTGGGTGCCGGCGAGCGATAATTGCCAGACGATGTTCTCACCGATCACCAGTCAGCGCTGAGCAGTGATTACCAGTCGACGCTGAGTCGGCCGTCGCCGTGTGGATCGGGCGCGATCTCCTCGTCCGTCCGTCGATCGATGACGTGGATCACGCCGCGGCCCTTCTTCGCCGGGCAACTCTCGGCGGCCCGGACGTGATGGTCCAGATCGTCCTCCCCGACGTAGTAGGTGCTGGGTTTGGCCAGGCCGGTTTCGAGATCCAGCTCCCAGTCCGGGGATTCGGCGGCGCACTTCCCGGCACCGAAACACCGGTTGGCCTCGAAGATGATCTTGTACGGCTTGGCCTCGACCGGCGGGCCGTCATCCCCGCCGACGTCGCTTGGCTGGACGATGTCTTCATCGTCGTCCTCACTCATCTCAGAACCCCCGCAGATCCTCGAGGACGGCCGCGGCCGACCCGTCGTCGATGGCTGTGCGGGCAGCATCGAGCCCCGCATCGAGCGTGTCGACGTCGCCGCCGGCGTAGATCCGGACCGCAGCGTTGAGGGCAACGGCGTCGCGCCAGTGATCCGTCCGGTCGCCGGTGAGCACCTCGCGGGTGAGCCGCGCGCTGTCTCCAGCCACGTCCTCGACAGAGAGGTCGTCGGTCTCGAAGTCCATGCCGTAGGCAGCCGTTTCGATCTCGTCGCTTTCGAGGCCGTCCGCGGGCGTCCACTCGGCGAACTTCGTGTAGCCCGGTCGGATGTCGTCGTAGCCCTCCATCCCCTGGAACATGATGACGCGGTCGAGGGAGTGGGCTTCGCTGCGCTCGAAGGTCTCGACGACCTTCTTCGCAAACGAGAGGTGATAGAACGAGCCCAGGTGAACGCTCGCACCGGCCGGGTTGGCGAGCGTCTCGACGGTGTTGATGAACGTCCGAACCCCCATCTGATCCCGCCGATCGAACAGATCGTCGACCGCCGGATTGAACGCCGGCTGGTAGTAAAAGCCGAAACCAGTCTCCTCGACCATCGCGGCGGATTTGGCGGGCCGTAGTACCGTCCGGACGCCGAGTTCGTCGAGAACGTGCTTGTACGCATCATTCTTCTGGGTGGGGACGCGGTCGCCCGAGTGGACGACGACGGGCGTCCCAGCGGCGGCAGCGACGACGCCCGCAGCGACACCTAAAATCGCCGTCCGCTCCTTCCCGTCGTAGTTCGCGCCGCAGTCGACGGGATCGACGTCGGGGACCCCCGTCTCGACGCGATCAGCCATCGCGTCGACGTAGGCAGCGAGTTCCTCGCCCGTGTTGTGCTTCCAGCGGTTGGCGAGCCAGAACGCACCCAGCGTCGTCGGATCGGGTTCGTCGTCGAGAATCCGTTCCATCGCCTCGGTTGCCTGCTCGCGGGTCATGTCCTCGGCGGACTTCGTCCCGGAGCCGACCACTTCGGTCATCAGCCGCTTCAGGGGCCACTCGCCGTAGTCACTCATTGCCGGTTCACCTCCGCGAGTCCGTCGGTCGTGCCGGCCAAAGGGGCCTCGGCCACCGCATCGGCTTCCCCCAGGCAATGTGCGACCGCCTCGCGGACGTCGACGACGTCGCCGACGACAGTCACGGCGGGCGGTTCGATCCCCGCCTCCGTGGCCCGGTCAACGATCGTCTCGACCGTGCCCGTGACGACCCGCTCGTCTTCCAGGGTCGCCCGCTCGACCATCGCAACGGGCGTCCCGGCGTCGACGGCCCCGTCCCGGAGCGCGGCCACATTGTCGGGCAGGCGACCAACGCCCATCAGGATCACGAGGGTGCCGCCGGCGGCGACGATCCGCGAGAGGGCATCCCAGTCGAGCGAGGAGTCGGGCTTAGTTGGGTCCTCGTGACCGGTGACGACGACGAGCGCCGAGGCGTGATCACGGTGCGTCGCCGGGATGCCCGCCACACTCGGCCCGGCGATGGCACTGGTGACGCCGGGGACGACCTCGAAGGCGACGCCATGGGCCGCGAGGTGTTCGGCCTCCTCGCCGCCGCGGGCGAACAGCGTCGGATCGCCGCCCTTCAGGCGGACCACGTCTCGGCCAGCCGAAGCCTCACAGACGAGGCGTTCGTTGATCGCCGCCTGCGGTGTCCGCTCGCCGTCGGCGCGCTTGCCGACGTTCTCGACGCGGACCGCGTCGGGGATCGATTCGACGACGCCGCTCCCCACGAGCGAATCGTGGAGGACGACGTCGGCCTCGTCGAGCAGCCGTCGGGCTTTGACCGTCAGTAACTCGGGGTCGCCCGGGCCCGCGCCGACGAGGTAGACGGTTCCGTTCGTTGTCATGGGGACTCCTGTGCTGACGGTGTGATTCCGCGTACTTCCCGGTACCGGATCCGGTAGCGATTGCTCGGCTGGCTCAGATCGCCCGGTGGAACGTCGGTTTCGGGCTGGTCGAGTGGCTGTTCGTCAAATTCGTCTCCCGAACGCACTTCTCTGGCCGCGGCGATCAGGAACGAACACGGCTCCCGGCAGGGAAGTTCGCTCTCGCCACCGTCGGCTGGCGACTCGCTCCCTTCCACAGCGTCGGCAGACAGGCGCTCCGCGCCGCCCTCGCCGTCCTCGTCCCACTTACGCTGTTTGGCGCAGTTGCCACACACCGCCGTCGTCAATCCGTCGAGTTCCGCACTCGAGAGCTCCGAGACGCCGGCGTACATCCCGGTCTGGCGGGCGGCCACGTCCCGGAAGGCCACGGGGTCGGGATCGTCAGCCCAGGTCTCGATACCGGCGGGGTACACCGCCGCGACGGCCCGGAGCAGCCCAGTTGCGTCCAGATCCGGGAGCTCCCACCCCGTCGCGAGCGAGCGCTCGCCGGCGAAGGGCCGGAATCGGCCCGCCCCGTCGGTGCGGGCGTACCACCGGAAGGTCTCGGGCTCTTGCTCGGTGAGTGTCGCCCGGGACGCGTCGCGATCGTCGCGATGGCGGAGTTCGTACGCGCCATCCGCGACACTCACAAGGAGGTCACCCCACTCCCGCCGGCGGCGGTCGCCGTCGGCAGGGGCGGCGTCGAGCCACGACAGGAACGCCTCGGCCGCGTCTGGCCGCACGGGCTGGTCCTGCTCGACATCCCGGTCCAGGTCGGCCCCGGCGTCGCCGGCTCGTTCCAGAATGACGTCGGGCACGAGGCGGTCGGTCCCGACGGCCGAGGTATACCAGATCCGGCGACCGTCAACCGTTCCCGGGACCGGGTACCCGGACCGCGGATCGTCGGTGATCCCCAGCAGTTCGGGGATCTCGTCGCGTGTGTGAAAGCCGTCGGCGATGAACAGCGGGACGACGGCGATGTCGTCGGCTGTGAACTCGTCGAGGATGTCTTCGACCGCCGGGGCCTCGTCCATGAACAACGCGCCGACCTCGGCGAAGTCCGTCTGCTCGCGGAGCGCCTCCACGTGGTCGTAGACGGCCTTGGCGCTTTTCGGATTCCGCTCGGTGCCGTGGCCGACGACCGCGAGCGCGGCGTCCTCCTCGGGGACGTCGTCGAGGTACCGGCGGGCGCGGGCCGCGACGACGTCGGTCATGGCCGAGTGTGTTCCGACAGGGTCGGTGTAGACCATCTCGGGGGCGGTTGACTCGCCGGCCAGGTCGTCAATCCCGAGGTCGAACTCCCGCGGGAGCACCTGATCGACGAAGTAGCCCTGGCTGACGAACAGCGGGACGACGTAGGCCGTCTCGGCATCGATCGTTCGCAGGACGTCACGGAAGCTCGGCGATTCCTTCCAGAAGGCCGTCCGGACCTGGTCGAAACACCCGCGGTCGCGGATCGTCTCGGCGTGGGACAGCGTCGGAAGCGCGGAGTCGGGATTGCGGTGGGAGCCGTGTGCCGCAACGACGAGTGCCTGTTCGGTCATGGGTCGTCCTCCTCGGTGGCTTCGATACGTTTCGCCGCCCCCTCCAGCTCGGCCGCGAGTTCTCTGGCCTCCGCGGCCGAGAGCGTCACGCGGTCGGCGTGAGCCGGCACCGAGTCGAGTTCGACGTTGTCGAGTTCGAGTTCGAGCGTGACGTCCTCGGGGTTCTCCCGGGCGGTCCGGACGTTCAGCGTGGCGAAGGCCTCCTCCGCGAAGCCGTGTCCCTCCACGCGCCCTTCGAGGAGGTCGAACGTCGTGAAGGCGTTGACCTTCAGCACGCGATCAGCCATATCAATCGTCCGTGGGAATGGGTTCGCCGCTTGCGTTCGTCGGTGCGGGCGAGGCGCTCATCTCCTCGTCCTCGGCGTAGGGATACCACGTCATCTTCGTGTTGCCGAGGTACGGGTCCTCGTAACTCGTCTCTTCGGGCTCGGCGAGCCCCGAGAGTTCGTCCTCCTCGCGGTCGGTGACGAACTCCCGGAAGGACTCCTGGCCCTCACGGTTGGCCTCGTAAACCTCGAGCAGGTTGGCGATATAGCCCGGGACCTCGTCAGCGGGGACGCGCATCTCCACCCAGTCGGCGAACTGTGGGTTCTCGCCGAGGCCACCGCCCAGCCCGACGTCGAAGGCCTCGACCGCCTCGCCGTCCTTGCGGGTCTTCATCCCGCGGAGGCTGATGTCGGCGATCTGGGGCTGGGCACACGAGGCCGTACACCCAGAGAGGTGGATATGGAAGTCCGAAACGCCCTCGGGCACCGGGACGTTGTCCTTGAGCCAGCGGGCGTACCGGACCATCCGGTTTTTCGTCTCGACGATCGACAGCGAGCAGTATTCGGTCCCCGTACACGCGATCGAGCCACGCATGAAGGGATGGGGGTCGGGCGAGTAGTTCTCGAGGACCGACTCCGCGAGGAAGTCATCGAGATCGTCGTCAGCGATGTCACCCACGATGACGTTCTGACGTTGAGTCAAGCCGATCATCTCGGAGTCGTACTCCTCGGCCAAGTCCGCGAGTTCGATCACGTCCTCTGCGGCCATCCGCCCGACGAGCACCGAGAGCCCGACGAAATGCTGGCCGTCGGCCTGGTCGTGGACGCCGACGTAGTCGCCCGGCGCGTCCGACCGCCCGGCGTTGTAGTCGTACTCCTCCCGGAGGCCCTGGCCCGCCGTCGGGAGGTCGTACTCGACGTACTCCTCCTGGAGCACCGACCGGATCTTCTCGGTTCCCCACTCGTCGACGAGGAACTTCATCCGGGCGTTGAAACGGTCCTCACGGTCGCCGTAGTCCCGGAAGAGTCCGGAGAGGCCGGCAGCGACCTCGGCAGCGTTCTCGGGTCGGCAGAAGACGTCGATGCTGCGGGCCAGCCGGGGCTCCTTGCGAGCCAAGCCGCCGCCGACGTTGACGTTGAAGCCGGCGATGTCCTCGCCGTCTATCTCCTTGACCGCCGGTTCGAAGGCGAGGTCGTTGATATCGCCCTGGCCGGCACCGCGACGGTCGCCGGTGACGGCGACCTTCCACTTGCGGGGAAGATTCGTGTAGAGATCGTTGCCCTTGAAACGGTCGTGGAGCTCTTCGACGATGGGCCAAACATCGACGAGTTCGTCGGCATCCCGGCCAGCGACCGGCGAGCCGACGATGTTGCGCCAGGAGTCACCGCAGGCCTGGATGGTCGAGAGACCCGCAGACTCCAGTTCGTCGAAGACATCAGGCACGTCCTCGATCTTGATCCAGTGAAGCTGGATCGATTGGCGCGTCGTGAAATCGGCGTAGGCGTCGCCGAACTCGGGATTGTCGACGGGGCCGGTGGCGTACTCGCGGGCCACCTCGCCGACGGTCCGGAGCTGTGCGGGCGTCATCCGGCCCATCGGCGTCCCGATGCGCATCATGAAGTAGCTCTCCTGGCCCTTCCGCTGGTGGTACAGTCCCCACCATTTGAACCGCTCGAACCACGCGTCGCGTTCGTCTTCCGGGATGGCATCGAACCCCTCTTCGGCAAATCGTTCGAGGTGGTCGCGTATCTCCAACCCGTAGGTTTCGTCCTTCCATCGCTCGACCTTCGAGGGCATGTCCATCCAGACGCGACCCGGACGTATACCCACAGCCACCTCGTCAACCTTCCCCGCCTCTCCGGGAGCGCGACAATATTTGCAGGTTCCTCCAAGCCATCAGGCGGTGGGCATCCCCCGCCGTCGACGGGACGGCCGGTGAACGCTCTCGGGGACGACAGGCCTGAAATCGCCGGTTTCGGGGTCGACCCGGCCGAGCGTGAGCCAGCCGGTCACGCCACTCGCCCCACACTGGATGCACTGGCCGGCGATGCGCGCCTCGACGTTCCCGCCGTCGACGCCGACCTCGACGAACCCCTCGGCGAGAAAATCCGTGAGTTGACACGAACAGAAATCCCCGCCAGTGAGTCGCCAGAGGTCACTGACGTTCACCTCGCGGGTGTCGTTGACACTGACCCAGGCCCCGTCGTCAAGCTGGTGGACGTCCGTCGCCATGGTCGACGTTGTCCCCGGCGGGCGGTAAGCCCGTCGGCACCCGCGGCGATTGCCGCTCGTCACAGTCGTGCCCCAACGGCGAAGCAGCGTGATCGCCATACTCCGGTGCCTCCCGTCGGTAGCTGTCGTTCGACATAACAAGCAATTGTTGCCCCAAAGAAGAAGAATGGGTAGGGATTACGCCGGAACACGGCCTTATGCAGTCGGGCAGACTAGAGGGATTCGATGACCGAGACTTCCGAGACGGCGACAGCAACGACCCCAGGAGACGAACAATCGGAGCAGGGCCACCTCGAAGACGTCGAGGTCGGGGCCGGTTGTACGGAGATCTGGGAGCACCTGAGTGAGAACCGCGGCGGCGCTGCCGGCGACTGATCTCGACCACGTCGGCCCGCGACTCGCAACGTCCGACTGTTGACACCCTCCATGTACCGGGCTTCGCCGAAACTAAACGCTCACCACACGAACCGGTCACCAATGATTCCCCTTCTCCACGACTTCAGCGATTCCCGCGTGCTCGTCTTCGGCGGCGGGCCCGTCGGCGCACGGAAGGCCCGCCGGTTCGACCACGAGGCCGAGGTCGTCGTGGTAGCCCCCGAGTTCGCGGACGCCGACTTTGGCGAGGCGACACTTGAGCGTGCCAGTCCCGATCCGACGGAGGTGTCGGAGTGGCTCGACCGGATCGAACCGGCGCTCGTCGTCGCAGCCACCGACGACGTGGCCGTCAACGCAGCCGTCGAGCGTGCTGCCGAAGATCGAGGGGTACTGGTCAACCGCGCGGATCACTCCGGGGAGCGATCACCGGGAGCGGTGGTGTTGCCGGCGATCGCCCGCGACGACCCGGTCGTCGTTGGCATCTCGACCCAAGGGGGAGCCCCGGCAGTGAGTGGCGTCTTCCGCGAGGAGATCGAACGGGAGATCGACGGCGCTGGCGCGCTTGCGGGATTCGTCGGCGATCTGCGCGAGCGATTCGCCGACCAGGGCGTCGACGGCCCGCACCGACGCGACGCGCTCAGAGCTATCGCGCGGTCGGATCGAATCCGGACCCTCGTCGCCGACGGACGGACCGACCAGGCGCGGGCGGTGGCCGAGGAGCTGCTTGGAGAAGTCCGAAACGAGACAGAATCGTAGCCCGCGGCCCGTCACCGGAGCCGACCGAAGATCCGGTAGTCCTCCTCGGGCGTGTACCGCCGGAACAACAGGCTGTTGGTCAGCACGGAGACGCTGGAGAAGGCCATCGCCGCGGCGGCCAGCACGGGCTGGAGCAGCCCGAGCGAGGCCAGCGGGATCATCGCCGTGTTGTATCCCAGCGCCCACAGCAGGTTCTGTTTGATCTTCTGCAGCGTCGCGTCGGAGATCCGGATCGCCTTCACGACGTCCTGTGGATCAGAGCGCATCAGCGTCACGTCCGCGGCTTCGATGGCGACGTCCGTGCCGCTCCCGATCGCCGTCCCGACGTGGGCCACGGCGAGGGCCGGCGCGTCGTTGACCCCGTCGCCGACCATCATCGCTTTGCGCCCGTCACTCTGAATTTGCTCGACGGCATCGGACTTCTCGTCGGGAAGCACCTCCGCGCGGACGTTGTCGGGGTCGATCCCGACCTGCTCGGCGACGGCGCGAGCCGTCCGCTCGTTGTCACCGGTGATCATCATGACCTCGACGCCGCGCTCGCGAAGTGCAGCCACGGCCTCCGTTGCGCCTTGCTTCACCGTATCGGCGTCGGCGACCACGCCCGCAAGTTCGCCGTCGATCGAAACCAGCATCGCCGTCTTGCCCTCGCGTTCGAGACGCGCCATCGTCTCCTCGGCGGGCGCGGGGTCGATCCCCTCGTCTTCGAGCAGCTTGCGGTTGCCGACGAGGACGTCGACTGCTCGCGGGTCGCTTCGCTCCCCGCTCGCTCGTTCTGAGCCGCTCCGCGGCTCCCAGCCATCCACGGTCGCCCTGATCCCGTGCCCGGGGACGTTTTCGAAGTTCTCGGGGTCGGGGACGTCCAGCCCTCGCTCCTCGGCACCGTCGACGATGGCGCGGGCGAGCGGGTGTTCGCTCCCGCTCTCGGCCGCCGCCGCGAGTCTGAGGACGTCGTCCTCGGAGTGACGCTCGCGTTCGGTCAATGACCCGCCGTCTGCGGCGGCCTCGCTGTCACCGTTCCCGACTGGGCTCCCCTCCACGTCGAGGGCGACCACGTCGGTCAGTTCCATCTCGCCCTCCGTGAGCGTCCCCGTCTTGTCGAAGACGACGGTGTCGACGTCGCGCGCGCGTTCGAGGATGTCGCCACCCTTGAACAGGACGCCGTGCTGTGCGCCGATCGTCGTCCCGACCATCGTCGCCGCGGGCGTCGCCAGCCCGAGTGCGCAGGGACAGGCGATCAACACCGCCGAGGCGAAGACGATCACGGCGAACTCGAAGACGGAGACGCCACCGCCGACGACTGCGGGGCCGTCCGCGACGAGCCCCCACAGCGGCAGCGCGTCGACGAACCCAGCCAGCACTTCGGGAAAGGCGAACCAGACGACGCCCCAGAAGACGGCGTTCGCGATGACCGCGGGGACGAAGTACGCCGAGATCCGGTCGGCGAGGTTCTGAATCTCGGGCTGGCGGGACTGGGCCGCCTTGACGGTCTGGACGATCTGCTGGAGGGCGGTGTCAGCGCCCACCTTCGTCGCCTTCACCGTCAGCAATCCATTCTCGTTGATCGTCGACCCGACCACCTCGTCGCCCTCGCTCTTCTCGACGGGGACGGACTCCCCGGTCACCATCGACTCGTCGACGGCCGACTGGCCATCAACGACCACCCCGTCGGTCGGGATCTGCTCGCCCGGCCGAACCTTCATCAGATCGCCGGTCTGGACTTCTTCGAGTGGTACCTCCCGTTCGGTCCCGTCCGGACCGATCAGCGTCGCCGTCTCGGCCTCCATCTCCAGGAGCTTGCGGAGCGCCTCGCCGGCCTGGCCCTTCGAACGGGCTTCGAGGTAGTTGCCAAGCGTGATGAACACCAAGATCAGCGCGGCGGTGTCGAAGTAAACCTCGCCCGCGATCAGTCCGGAGAGGACTGCGACGGAGTAGAGATACGCCGTCGAGGATCCCAGCGCGATCAGGACGTCCATGTTGGCCCGCCGGTTGTTCACCAACGCGTTGTACGAGTTCTTGTAGAACGGCCACCCGAGCAGCGCCTGGACGGGCGTCGCGAGTGCGAACTCCACCCAGCCCAGCCTGATGCCGACGAGCGACTCGACGCCGGCGACGATCCCGCCGCCGAGGACGAGTTTGTCCGCCATGAACACGAGCATCGGGGCCGACAGTAGCGCGCCGAACAGTGTCAGTCGAAGTTGCTTGCGGATCTCCTCGTCCCGTGCCGCGTCGCGCGCGTCCGCCCCGTCATCGTCCGCGTCGTCGTCCTCACGGACCGGCGAGTAGCCAGCGGCCTCGATGGCATCGTAGAGATCCGATCGCGAAGCCTCGGCAGGGTTGTAGGCGACCTGGGCCTCGTCGGTCGCGTAGTTCACCTCCGCCCCGATCACGCCCGGCGTGTCTTCGAGGGCGGTCGCGTTGGCCTCCGCGCAGTTCGCACACGACATGTCCGAGATCGCGACGGTGACAGTCTCGGATACTGCGCCGTAGCCAGCATTCTCGACCGCCTCGTAGATCTCACCGAGCGTTACCACCTCCGGATCGTACTCGACTGACCCCTCGTCGGTGGCGAAGTTGGCGCTTGCTTCTATCACACCGTCGAGGGATTCGAGGGTGTCCTGGATCGTCCCCGAGCAGTTCGCACAGGACATCCCCGTAATATCGAGATGGATCGTTCGTGTAGCCATGATATGTATACGTACGGGTTCACGCTTTAGGCCACTTTTCGCTTCGAGAAGTCGGCTCCGGCCCCAGGGATACTTTCGATTCCAAAGCCCGTCTCACGCCCCCTCTTCGAGTCGCCGGTACCGGGTCTCGAAGCGATCCAGACAGGACGGACAACAGAAGTGATAGACGTCGCCGTCGATCCTGGCCGTCTCTCCCTCGCTGTCGACCGTGTTCCCACACTCCGCACAGGTGAGTGCGAACTCCAACCCCTCGATCGACGGTGTCCACTCGACGTCGTCGATCAGGGTGACGGCGTAGCCCTCGACGTCGACGTCCGCAAGCAATCCAGCGACCCACGACCGGACGTTCTGGGCCTCGGCGCGCGCGTAAAACCAGACGTCACCCTCCGCAGTGACGAAAACGTGTTCGACCCCATCCGCGTCACGGACACGTTCCCGAACCGTCTCGACGGAACCTGCAGAGAGTTCGACCTGCACCAACACGGGGACGCCCGCTCGGAGTTGCGTCCGATCGACATCGATCGTGAACCGCTTGATGACTCCGGCCTCCTGGAGCCGCGTGACCCGATCGGAAACGGCCGGTCCCGACAGTCCGACTGCCTCGCCGATGTCACTGAACGGCCGCCGTCCATCCTCGGCCAATAGCGAGAGGATCTCGAGATCGGTCTCGTCCAACTCGTGCATATTCGAGGTTCTTCCCCCGGATACAAGACAGTTTCTCGGGTTCACTTCGGAAATTGTGGGTCCAGCTGCCAGCTGACGATAGAATCGAAGGGGTAATCCACAAACTCCGGGAGTCCCTACGACTACCCGTCCATGACACAGACAATCACTGTCGAAGGGATGTCGTGTGCGCACTGTGAGGAAACCGTCGAGGAAGCACTCGAAAGCGTCGGGGGCGTGACCGACGCCACCGCTGACCGGGAAACCGAGTCGGCAACGGTCGAGGGCACGGCGGAGGCGGACGCACTCGTCAGTGCGGTCGAGGACGCAGGGTACGACGCTGCCCCCTGAGGACTGTCACAACCAACACCGTCCACGCGGACAGGTCCGATCACCCCAGAAATGGCACGCTGGACGGCATCCCGCCAATGAAACGTCCGCTGGATCTGATTCGAGCCGGAATCCCGTCGCTGGCGCTCGCAATCGGCTTCAAATCGGGGCGAAGTCTTCCAGATCCCGCTTCCCCCGGTCAGAAAAGCCAAGGGACCCCGAATTAAGGTAGATTTGTAAACACGGTTTCTGGAAATGTCGTACTCGTCTCCCTCTGGATCGATGTCCCAGTGCTGAAATGAGTGAGATCGTCGATGCGTTCTTCGAGGGGCTCGATCTCGCCGAGAACCATCGACAGCACGTCGCGCCACGCCACTGGTGTGGGAACATCGCCGCCGTTTTGGCTGCGTTGCACGTCGCGTGGCTCGTCGTGTGCCCCATTGCAGCGGACGGAACCAACCGATCGAGCTCTCCGGAATGAGCTAGATCACCTGAGACACCCTTTCGAATCAACGACCTCCACTAGGTTTTTCGGGACCTATCCGTACTGTTTCATATGCCCGCACCCTCGTTCGCCCGGTTTCGATCAACACTCCTGCTTTCTGCGGTGATTCTGGTGGTCCTGTCGGGTTGTGCAGCGCTGGATGATCAACAGACGGATCTTCCGGCCGCGGGGGAGGTCGAGGAGACACTGACTGATCTCGAGGCAGTGAACGCGACAGTCGTATCCACCCTCGATGGGACACGGATATCGACACAGCAGACGGTGTTCGAAGTCGGAACACAGCGGAGGCGATCAACGACACAAACCGGCGAGAGGGGGTCGCTGGTCGTGGCAAACGACTCCGTGACGTGGCGATACGATCGAGCCGCGAACACCGTCCGGGTGACTCATCGGATCGACGGGGAGCAGCAGTCAAAGACCAGCATTTCGAGTTCGATGGGATCGATCTTCGGGAGAGTGAACACAGCATCGGACGGGACCAAGCGGGAAGCGGCACTCGATCCGCTCATCTTGCCCGCTGCCGGAGGTGGCGACCCACAGCCCTTCGCTGGACAGATCGAGAGTTTCGCGAACGCTTCGCTGAACTACCACGGGACCGGGACGGTCGCCGGGCGCGAGGCGTACGTCGTGGAAGCCGTCCCAGAAGCGGACGTCAACACTGCCAATATTACGCTGTGGATCGACCAGGAGTGGTACTATCCGCTCCAGTGGAACTCGACGATTGTCGTCGATGAGGAGCGACGAACAGTGACGACGGTCTACCGGAACGTCACGTTCAATCCCGCGGTCTCGGCCGGCACGTTCACGTTCGACCCGCCGGCGAACGCGACGATCGTCGAACGGAGGGTCGTGAGCCAGACCTTCGAGACCAGGGCCGAACTGGTCGCCAGGAGCGAGATGACGATCCCCGATCCGGACGTGCCCGAACCCCTGACGTTCGATTCCGCGCGATATTTCGACGACAACGGGACGGTCCGCACGTCACTCCAGTACACGAACGGATCGGCGACGCTGCGTGTGACGAAGTCCGAACCGAGAGGCGACAGTGCTGCACTCCCCGGGGACGATCGCGTCGAGATCAACGGTCACGAAGCCGCCATCCAGTCGTTCGACAGCGGGATATCACTCGTTTGGTCTTGCGAGGGGCACCGCTACACGGTCTTCGGCGACGTGTCGGTGGAGACCGTTCGTGCCGTCGGCGAATCGATCGACTGCGGTTGACCGGATGGGCTCTCGGCGAGGTTTCAGGGCCGGTCGTCGTCCGGGGTTCGCGTACTCGCATTGATCTCGCCCGAGCGAATCTCGAAATCGAAGCCGCCGACGGTCGCGTGGAACCGCTTTCGATGGTGACCGTCAGGATCGAACTGCAGCTCCGTTCGGACCAGCCCGTGCTCGCCTAACTGTTCGAGTCGCCGGTAGATCGTCGGACGGGACATTTCTGTCGCCTCGTCCAGTTCCCGGCCTGTCCGTGGCCGTTCCACCAACAGAGAGAGGAGTCTGCGTGTGTATTGGTCCCCGAGCAGTGCGAGTATCGCCCCGCTCGGGACTGTCTCCGGGTGGGATTCACCCCCACTCCGGCGGGTACTACCTGCGTCGTGCGATGGGGTCGTCTCTCCGGTTCGTGTCCGTCGTCCCGTCATGGCTGGACGGTTGTGTGCCGTACCCCTGAGTTCGTAGGCTAGGTATCCTAACTCCTGGCTGGCGTCCGTCCGTGTCCCCCGCATCTGTATTACTAGCCTGCAGGACTTTAGGTCGGTGCGACGAACACAAACCACCCGATGACGTCCGCCGGACCGTGCTCGTTCGGAGTACCACAGTGGCCGAAGCATGGGACACGAGACGCATGACTGCCAACGGAGCCACGGGATCGTTTGCGATCGAGGAGTGGCCCGATCCGGTCTGTCGGCTCAGCGACGACGACGGAACGCAGGTCGTCCAGGCGGTGAACGAGGCGTTCGAGCGGACTTTCGGGTCGATTGAGCCAGGCGAACCAGTGACGACACTGTTCGAGACATTCGATCTCTCGGTCGTGCTGGGCCCGGAAGACCCGACTGTCGTCGGAACGGAAGCCGATAAGATCATCGCCGAATCAAACAGAGGCCGATCTGAGAGGGAGCCAGATACACGGTATCTCCTGCGGGCCGTTCCAGAAAACGGGGACACCGACGGAGTGCTCCTGTTCACCCCTCTTCCAGAGGAGGCCGCCCGAGAGGCGGACGAGATCGGGCTCGATCACGTCGCGAGCGTGATCAGTCACGACCTCCGGAACCCGCTTGACGTCGCCAAAGCACACTTGCGAGCGGCCCGAGAGACCGGCGAGGCGGACCACTTCGAGCACGTCGCCGACGCCCACGAGCGGATGGAGCGGATCGTCGAGGACGTGCTGACGCTGGCGAGCGGCTCCGACGTGATCCAACCTGACGAGATGGTCGAGCTGTCGGGAGTCGTGGAGAACGCGTGGACGAACGTCGATACCGACGACGCCGACATCGTCCTGAAGGGGCCCTTACCCAGTATCATCGCCGATCCCGACCGCCTGGGACGGCTGTTCGAGAATCTCTTCCGCAACTCGATCCAGCATGGCGGGAGCGCCGTGACCGTCACCGTCGGTCCGCTTGAATCAGCCAAGGGATTCTATGTCGCCGACGATGGACAGGGGATTCCATCGGCACAGCAGGCTCGCGTCTTCGATCCGGGGTTCAGCACCGACGACCACGGGACCGGGCTCGGCCTGTCGATCGTCGCCCGAGTCGTCGATCTGCACGGCTGGTCGGTCACCGTCACCGAGTCCGCGAACGGCGGCGCTCGCTTCGAGGTGACTGGCATCGAGACCAGTTGACCCGTCGGCCGGGTTTCCCGCTCTGAAACGCCGTCTGTCGGTTCTTTTGTGCCGGGCTCCGACTGGAATCCGGAGTCAGTTCGCGTGACTCCGTGAAACGATGGATGTAGACGAATTCACTGCCGAACACGCACCGACAGAGACAGACGAGACGTTCAGCTTGGAAAATAGATACACCCTCGACGTGGCAGTCGAGGGATCGCTGCTGGCGAAAGCCGGTTCGATGGTCGCCTACACGGGCGACCTCTCGTTCACCGGCCAGGCAAGCCCGGAAGGCGGCATCACTGGGTTCATCAAGGAAGCCGCGACCGGCGAGGGGACGCCGATCATGCGCGTCGAGGGGACAGGCCACCTCTATCTCGCCGATCACGAAAAGGAAGTCCAGCTCCTCCGACTCGACGACGGCGAATCGATCACCGTCAACGGCGAGGACGTGCTGGCCTTCGAGTCCGGGCTGTCCTACGAGATCACCGAGATCGACAGTCTCGCCGGGGCGTTCGCCGGCGGCTTCACAAACGTCTCGCTTCAGGGACCGGGTCACGTCGCCCTCACCACACACGGAGACCCGGTCGTGATGGAACCGCCCGTCACCACCGACCCGGGCGCGACAGTCGCCTGGAGTTCGACAACGCCGGACGTCGAGGTCAACACCAACGTTTCGGACATGATCGGCCAGGAGTCCGGCGAACGGTTCCAGATGCAGTTCACCGATCCCGGCGGCTTCGTCATCGTCCAACCGTACGAGGAACACGCCTGAGACGCGTTACAGTCCGCTGAGAGAGTCAGGTCCCGTCCGACGATCGGTCAGGGTCGAGCCGCCGATCTGTCGCCTCGAAGAGTTCTGCCAGGAGTTTCCGCTGTCCTGCCCGAAGGTGGTGAAGCAGTGTTGGTCCAGTGATTCCCAGGGCATCAGCGACTTCTTCGGCGGAACTTCCCCGTGGCGATTCGAAGTAATCCGCGAAGAACGCGGTGCGAAGCGCCTCCTCCTGGCGGTCCGTCAGTCGAGCGGTCAGCCCGTCCCGGATCTCCCCGGTTGTCCGTTCGTCCCGCCGGCGTTCCCGCTTGGCGAGTACCTCGGCGTCGTACCGGCGCGTGATCGCGTCCGCGATCCGGCGGACGTCTTCCGACAGCGGGAGTTCGACGACGACCCGGTCCCCATCTGGACCGAACGTGGCCGACCGAACTGTCCCGCCCTGACTCAGGAGTTGTCCGAGCGGTGTCTCGGCCCGCTGGCGGAGTTCGATCGATCCGCCGTCGTCGTGTTTCCCGACTGTTCGCGTCGCAACGACCGATTCGTGCTCCGCCAACGCAGTTGCGACCGCCTCGGGCCCCCGTTGGTCAGTCTCGGTCTCGACGTAACAGAGTAGCTCCTCTCCCTGCGAGATCACACCCGTCACGTCGATCCGGGTGTCGGTGTCGGAAACCGCGGCGACGAACGGCGTCGCGGGATCTGACACCCGGAGCGTGAGTTCGACGACCCGCTCGGCAGTGAGCAGCGATTGGTTGCGAGCCGCTTTGATAGCGAACCCGGCCATCGTCCCGACGGTTCCGAAACTCTCCCGTTCGCGTTCGGAGAAGGCGTCCTTCTCGGTGGCGTAGACGCCGACGACGCCGTAGACGCTCGAGCCGTAGGTCAGTGGGACGGCAAGCAGCGACCCCAATCCGTCGGCGAAGGCCGCCCGGCGGATCGTTTCCGGGACGGATTCGTCCGCGCCGAGTGACTCGACGACCGTCGGTTCGCCCCGCTCGATCGCGCGCAACTCCGGCAGGTCGGCGTCGCCATCGAGGGCGGTTTCGATCCGGTCGAGCGTGCGCCCTGTTGTACCGGCAGCGGCCCGCAGTACGATCTCCGTGGAGCCGACCGCGCGCTCGCCGACCCACGCGAACTCGTAGATATCAGTCTCACCAAGCTGTCGGCAGATGGTTTCGGCGATCTCTTCGCGCGTCGAGGCGGAAACGAGGTCGCCCAGCACGTCCGCGAGGAGTTCGTTCCCGATCGTCAGCCGGCGGAGGTCCGATCGAAGCGAGTCGAGCTGCTGCTCGCGCCGGTGTGCGTCGGTTTCGTCCCGGAGGTAGACGTAGACGACTTCCGCTGCGGGGACGAGATCGACCACGAGCCACCGGTCCAGGTCGGGATAGTACGCCTCGAAGGACTGCTCCGCGTCCGGCGGGGTCTCGAACGCCCCCGGGACCTGGCTCTCGACAGATTCGGGAAAGACACGCCCGATCGGCTCGCCGGCGACGGCGTCAGGGGCTACGTCAAGGACAGACGCTGCCGTGGCGTTGCCGTCGCGGACGACGCCGTCCGGACTCACTTCGAGAACCCCGATCGGTGCGCGCTCGAAGTCGGTGTCCATCGTATTGGCTCACCGTGTGTCGGCCTGTTAAGGGTATGCCTGCCGGCGATGGGCCGTTCAGGAAGCGAACCGTCGCCCGGCGTAGCCGCCGATGGCGCTCAGGCCGATGACGTAGACGATCGTGAAGGCGATGCCGACGGCGAGTGCCACGACGGCGCCCCCTGCGGTCGCCTCGGGGAGCGCGCTGAACAGCCCGACGCCGACGAACCCGAGGCCGACGAGTGCCGGGATGGTCGTGAACAGCCCGGCGAAGGCGCCGGCTGCGACACCGCTGTCCGCACGGTCGGTCGAGAGGTAACTCGCGGCCGCCCCGCCGAGCAGCGGCGAGAACGGGACGAAACTGAGCACGGTACTGACGATCGCGCCGACCACGCCGAGGACCCAGTTCGGTGTCCCCCGGCCGTGGCGTCGTGCACGGCCGTGACCCCAGACGACAGCGACGCCGAACAGGACGAGCAAAACGCCGACGGCGGCAAGCCCGAGTCCGCCCCACTCGGCGATCGCGACCAGCACGTCGATCGCCTCCGCCTCGGTGAGGACATCCGACCGGAATTCCCCTTCCCTGATGACCGTCGCGATCCCCTGGCGATCGATGGCGGCGTACAGCACCCAGCCGCCGAGGGCCATCAGGAGGCCCAAAAGCCCAAGCACACCGCCGATCGCCCAGTCGATCGACCGGCTGAAAGCGGGGGCTGGCTCAGTCGTGGTTTCCGTTTCAGCGTCCCGTGTCGATGTTGGAATCGGTTCCATAGCAGTATCAACAGGGGCGTGAAACAAAACCCGGGGCGGCGTGTTTCATCGGGAGAAACACTCAGACCGACTCTTTCCGTCTTCTCGATCAAGTGCCGGGTACAATGACCTCGAACACCGAGCGGCGGTGTGGCGTCGGCATCCGTGGCGTCGCGATGGCGATCGACTCGATCGTCTGGCTCGCGCTGTTCATGCTCGTCGTCTCCACCGTGGGACTGGTATCTGGAGACTTACAGACCACCAGCGGGGGAATCGAGACGAACCTCGAAGGCGGACCCGCACTCGTCGGACTCGGCCTCTGGCTCGCCGTCTCGATCATGTATCACACGCTGGCCGAATGGCGATGGGGCAAGACGCTCGGGAAGTACCTCGTCAGCATCAAGGTGACGCGACCGGACGGTTCGCCGCCGTCGTTTGTGGGATCGCTCCTTCGAAATCTCCTCCGACTGATCGACTGGTTGCCGTTCTTTTATCTGGTCGGAATCATCACGGTTGCGTTCTCGAAGTCGGACAGACGGCTCGGTGATCGGGTAGGGAACACGATCGTCGTTCGTCCGTGAGCGGTGAGTTCACTCAGGAAACTCCCGTCGAGCGACGACACCGGACGTGCCGTCGACGGTGACGGTAACCGTCACTGTGTCGCCGTCCGGATCGACGTAGAGATACATGTACATGTCCGCCTGCGGCGTGGTTGTCGAGGCCTCATAGCCCGAGACGACGGCTTCGAAAGCCACTTTCTCCACGTTGAGATCCTTCGTAATCCCGACCTTCACACGATCTTTCTCGGCCTCGGGGTCGAACTCGAAGGCATCGGCAGGTACTGCTTGCGCGACTGCCTCGGGGGGATCGACGGGCTCACTCGGGTCGGGGCGTGTGGTCGTCGTTCGATCAGGACTGGTGAGTTCGAAATCGAGAACGCCCTCGCTGTAGGTCCCGGTCGCGGTAACTTGCTCGTCTTCGATAGAGATCGAACGGTCCTCGCTCGCGGAACCCAATCGCGATTCGAACTGTTCGGCCGCCGAGTCCGTGAGTGGCCGCCGAGCGGCGAGTTCGGCGGTGACCTCACTGTCGTCGGCGTCGAAGGTCACCGACCCGAGGACGTCGTCGTCTGACCGGAGGAGTTCGTCCACCGGACGCTCGGCCGGGTCACCGAAATACACGGTTTCGAGATCAACCGGCCCCACCCAACCGCCGGCCAGATGGCCGTCGCCGGCCGCTTCGACCAGCCACTCGAAGGTTGTCCCGTCTTCGATCGCCCGCGTGCGGTCGCCCCCCGCGGTCTCGACGACGCGTCGGATCTGTTCACGAGTGTCGGCGACCAGGACTGCCTGCTCGCTGATCGCCGTGACGCCATCAAGTTCCCCGTCGCCGCTCGTTTCGTACAGGGTGAAGTCCTCGATCGCCCCCGTTTCCTCGAACGGGACGCCACCAACGATTCCTTCGGCTCCCGAACGGAGGGTCTCGGTGGCCTCGTCGAGATCGATCTCGCCGCGTCCCACCGCGACGGCATCTGTCGTGAACAATTCCTCGATCCCGCGGTCCGGGCGTTCCGGATCGACGAGATACCCGAGTCCGGACACGGCGACCGCCAGGAAGCCCCCGGCGACCAGTCCGCCGCCGACTTCGAGCGGCCAGGTCAGCAGTGGATCGTCGATGTCATCGAACCCCGAGACGCCTGTCAGGACCTGTCTGGAACCACCGGTCGCCTCCGCCGGGAGGATCAACGGCAACAGCTCGTCACCGTTCTCTGCCTCGCTTGCGATACTGAAATCCAGGTAGCCAACACGGATGCCACCGTCCTGTTTCGGAACCCATTCGGTATAGGGTGGTTCTCCGTCGCCGAATCCGAGACAGCCGCCGAGTGCGACGGTGGTCGCTGCCGCGCCGAGTTCCAGGAATCGTCGTCGATGGAGGGTCATGGGTAACCGGGCGGACCGATCGGGTGATCGGTCATTGTGGCCCGGACGTTCGGGAACCAGCGGCATAAACCATGTCCCCGTGCGCTTCACGCGTCCGGCGGCTCGAACCCGTTCGATCGTTCCAGGTCGGGCAGATCGACGATCACGACGCTCCCGCGGGGATCCCGTTCGTCGAACGCCAGCTCGCCGCCCAGCCGCGTCACCGTCCAGGAGACCAGCCAGAGACCGATGCCGCTGCTGTGTCGACTCGGTGTTTCCTCGCCCTCGAGGAGGGGGTTCCGCTCTTCGGGCGGGATTCCCGGTCCGTCGTCTGCCACCTCGATCCGTCCGCCGTCTGCCGTCGAGTGGATGCGGACCGTTACCGACGGCGGCGTCCGATCGGTATGGGTTATGGCATTGTCCAGCAGTTCCGTGAGTACCGATTCGATGGCGTCAGGATCGGATCGGATGACAACCGCCCCGGGGGGATCCAGCGTCACGTCGGCGTCAGTCGCGCTGCCAGCGACCGATCGGGCGATCGTGACGAGATCACACTGGGTCCGTTCGAGGGGGTCCCCCGTCAGCACGCGTTGGGACCGATCGACTGCGTCGGCGAGATCGACCAGCTCTGTCGCGAGTGTTTCGATCCGATCGAAATACTGTGACGCTTCTCCTGCAGGGAGTTCCTCGTCGCGGATCGGTTCGGCGAACCCGCGAATCGCGTCGAGATCGTTCCGGAGATTGTGTCGGATTACCCGGTTGAGAACCTGCAGGCGCTGTTCGCGTGTCTTGCGGTCCGTAACGTCCCGGAACCGGTAGGCACGCCCGAGCACATCGCCGTCTGTGCCGGTGATCTCGGTCCGGTCGACGGCGAACTCCCGTCTCCCGGTCGTGGTCCGAAGTATGACCGGGCGGTCCGCTGGTGGATCCTCGGGCACGTCCGTCACGTCGGCGAGCGAGTGATGCCGAAGCCGGGTCGTCTCGACGTCGAACGTCTCTGCGGCGGCCTGGTTCACGTCGAGGAGTCGATCTTCGCGATCGACGACGAGTACGGGGACGGACATCGCGTCGAGGGCCGTCTTCCGGGCGAGGTGTCCCGCCGCTGCCCCCCGTTCGAACGCGTCGGTGCCGAACGCGGTCCAGGCCAAGACGCCGACGACGGCCGCGAGTTGAACGAAGACGACCCGATAGATCGAGTCGCCACCGAGTTGTCCGCCGTAGCCGATCGCGATCGGGAGAAACGTGATCCCGACGCCTGTGAGGGCAAAGGCCACTGCTGAGTCACGCGCCAGATCGTCGTACGTCACCGCCGAGCGCACGAGTAACACCACACCGAGCAGACCAAGTGAAAACACAGCCACCTGCAGGACGAACGTCGTGAGGGACGACAGCTGGCCGAGCAGGCCTACCTGTAGTCGCGCCGTCTGCTGCGCCCAGGTGACCGCCGTGCTCGCGACTGTCAGACCACCGAGGAGGACGATCCCCGCCCATCGACGCGGCGTCATCGCCGGGCCGCGGCCGGTGTACTCGAAGACGAACGCGATCCACAGCAACGAGGCGAACGCGTACCCGCCGATGAGAAGCAACTCGCTGATCGCATCGAGTTCGATCGGCACCAAACCGGACCGGCTGAACGCGATGGTTGCGCCCATCCCGGCAAGCAGGACGGCCAGTAGTGCGTACGGCACCACCCCCGGATGATCGTGTCGTCGTGCAGTCCGACCGGCCACGATGACGCCGGTCACGAGCACGACGAGGGCACCGGCGACCCAGGCGATCCGGATCATCACGCGTCACCCCCTGTTGTGTGTGGTCGGTCCGTTTCCCGCGTGTCACCCGACGGGAGGACGACGACAACCGCCCGTCGTCCCTCCGAGGTCCGCTCGACGGAAAGATGGCCCCCGAGTTGGTCGAGTGCCAGGCGCGAAACCGCAAGCGAGAGGTCGGCGTCGGACCCCTTCTCTGCGCGATCGTTGACGTCCGGTCGGTCGTCGATGATCCGAACCGTCGGGGGGTCAGTTTCGACGGTGACTTCGACCTGCGTCACAGCATGGGCGCACGCGTCTTCGAGCACTGGTTCGAGCAGCGACGCCAGGAGCGCCGAGTTGACAGCCGTGTCGATAGCGTCCGCTGGAGTATCGACCGCCATCTTCGGGCCTGCTTCGGTAGTGATCGAATCGCGGAGTTCCCGGAGGACGGGGCCGACAGCAAGTCGCTCGTCCGGGCGGACCCCATTCTCGGCGATAGCTCGCTCGATCGAGCGCGTCTGGGCGACGAGTGTCGTCAGCTGCGTCGTTCGTTCCCACATCCGACCGGCGACCTCCGGAGCGTCGTCGAACGACGTGTTTTCTATCTCTGTTACCTCGTCGGCCACGGCAGTCATTCGTCCCTGAATCACCTCGACGACGAAGCGACTGAGCAAGGTGAGCTGTTCCTCCCTCCGCTGTCGGGCGGTCACGTCCGTACAGGTTATCAGGTGGCCGACTTGACGACCCCGTCCGTCAGTGACCGGATCGGCGGTCACGGACACCGTCGTTCCGTCCGGCAGTTCGATCCGAGCTGGGTCCGCTCTCTTCGCCACGTCCGTGAGACTGATCGCGGTGGGAAACAGTGACTCGAACGCATCTTCGAGGACCGATGCCCGCGAGACATCGAACAGCCGTTCGCCGGCGGGATTGAGGTCTCGAACCCGCCCGCTCCGATCGACGATGAGGATTCCGTCAGCCAGTTCACCGACGACGCGATCCCGCCCGAGCACCCGTACGGCGGGTGGCGTTTCGAAAACTGGATACCGGACAACGGCGAACAGAAATAAGCCGCCGGCGATCGCCGTCAGTGCCGGGAGGATGACTGGTCGTTCGAAGATCTGTGCGACGAAACTTCCGGACAACAATACGATCGCGCCACCTGCTAGCAACAACGGCTCACGGAGCGGGACTGCTTGCTGGTCGATCGACGTCCACAGGAGCAAAAATACCCCGATCGTGACGAGAAATCCCATGAGGAGGAACGTCACCGTCAGCAGTTGGAATGTGAGGGGGGACGGATCCCTGACCGCCAGTGCCGCGGTCATGACGGCACCGATCGAGATCGCGCCTATGATCGCGCCGGTCGCCTGGACCACCCGCCGGGATCGACCCGTGTGTCGAAAGGCGAACAGTACCCACAGCCCGCCGGCGATCACTGTGATGGTCGTGCCGATCACGACCCACGCCGACGCCTCGACATCCCACCCGGTCACTGCGATCGCTGCGTTCGGCGATGTGAGATCGGCCACAAGCAGGTGCAAGAGCGATCCCACGCTTGTGAACACCCCGACACCGAGCAGTGCCCGGGCGCTGGCCCGATCACGATACCGGAGCAGAACCCCCACCAGCGCGACGGCTACCAGTGCCGCGAACGTTGTCGTTCCGAGCCGGAGTGCCGTATAGAGCACCATCTATCGTTCTTTTCTGCCTACATTTCGATCCGACGCCTGGGCCCTGATCACAGCGGTGAGCAGGGATCTCTTCGACCTGCGGTCGCTGAAGTGTGTCTCTCTGGAGGCCCCCGATACTTGGATATCGGGGGTTCGAGAGCGTGCCGAACGGCGAGTACTCAGTCGTTCGCCGGGATCGGTCGCGGCGCGTCGAAGGGCGATCCTGTCGGCCGGTCGGATTCGACCACAATCTCGATCCCGCCGTCGTCGATCGTCACTGCCAACGAGTCGATTACGGGACGGTAGACCTTGTGATGGTGACCGTTTTCGGCCTCGATCCGGTTTTCGGTTTCGAGCAAGCCGAGATCGACGAGCGCGTTAAGCCGACGGAACGCCGTGGGACGGGACATAGCAGTGGCCGCCGCGACTTCCCGTCCACTCTTCGGGTGGTCGAGGACGGCTTCGAAGGCTGCCCGAGCGTATTCGTCGCCGAGTGTGTCGAGCAGCGATATCGGATCGTCGTGATTCCATACGTCATCTCGGTTGGTCGTTGCCGGGGAGGTGGGACCAATTCGGGATCGGGCTGGTTCGCTTGACATCGGTACATCGAGAGAAACGCCCTATGGAGGTATCGATGGCAGCTAGCTATCGAGGGGGTGACCGATAAGAGACTCTAGCTATACAGACTCGATCCGATCGATGCCAGCCGTCGAAACTCGGAATCGCCAACGCTGCCGGCGCTCAAGGGTCCACACTGCCCGAAAGACCGGCATTTATGGGTAGCCGCCGTTGAATAGTGATCGATGGGAGACACCGAGGACCTCCCGAACGCGTTGGTCGTGGACGACGAGCGGGAGGTCGCCGACGCCTACGCGCTCCGCCTGCGCGGACTCTGTGACGTCGAAACCGCCTACGATGGCGAGGCGGCCCTGGAGATCGTCCGCGACCGCGAGATCGACGTAGTGCTACTGGATCGGCACATGCCCGGCATGTCCGGCGATGACGTGCTCGATGAACTCGCGGCGATGGATTTCCAGGGGCGAGTGCTCATGGTGACGGCGATCGATCCAGACTTCGACATCCTCGACATGCCGTTCGACGACTATCTCTGCAAGCCGGTCGATCGCGAAGACGTCCGAGCAGCCGTGACCCAGCAGTGTACGATCCTCGGGTACGCGACGCTCGGCGAGTACTTCAGTGTCGAAGCCAAGCGCCAGGTTATCGCGGCCGAACTTCCGGCTGAGCAGCGCGAGTCTCACGAGGCCTATCAGCGAAGACAGGAACAGTCACGGCGGCTGGAGCGACGCGCGCGCCGACTGCTAGGTGAGGCGGCCAAGCTCCTCGATAGCTTCGACGAGATCGCGCGCGAAAGTGGATGATTTAACGCGGAGTTGGGAGAACGACAACCGGTAGGCAGGGCGGGGTCGGATACTGAGACCCGCCTCCGACCTGGGCGGGCATAAAGAGCGACGGGGCGACGGATACTCAAGCAGTGTGCAGTGTTTCCAGGTGTGAAACGCCGGAGTTTCGCCTCACCCGACGATGCAAGCCAGTCGAAGATCTCGAACACGCCAATACATTGCGTCCAGTGTCACGTGGCCCCTCATTCCGCTAACGACTGGCTGTGATGTGATTCACGTGCTCTTCTCCTGACGGTGATGACAGGCATGCTCGCGCATCTCTGTGATCGAGTCGAATCGTTGAGGGCAGTTGGAACATTTCAGGAGCGGCATCGTGATACCTCCGCGTTTCACAGTATTCGGTCCGCGTTCATATACCTGACATACGGTCAAAGGGGCATTTGAGCCACGTTCAGCGACGATCCGAACAATGCCCACAACGTCACGTAACCGTTACTCACCCGCGCTGTCGTCGAGGTGCCACGAGAGACCGAGTGTGTCCGTGATCGAACGCGGCTCCTGGAGGTGCGGAACGGTCATCGGGACGCTCTCGTTGGCGTCGTCGTCGGTATCGACCGTTTCGGGGCCCGGAACGAACAGCTCCATCGTCGTGTCGTCCGTCGAATACACATTGAATTCGAGCGACTCCGTTCCGAGCAGGCGATCGAGCAGTCCGTTCGAGAGCGTGATATCGGTGACCGCGTAATTCTCCACTTTGGCCTGGGGTTCCTCGAGGAGTCGGTCGTATGCCACGAGAACATCGTCGTAGCAGTGGTATTCAAGCGTTCCGTACCGGAAGTACCGGGTGGTCGCTCGCAACGCCACGAAGAATCCGCCCAGGCCGAGACCGACGAGGACAATCCCGACGCTCGATGCGAGCACGCCAAAGCCGACGATCAAAGCGGTGACGAACCCGATCGAGCCAGCCAAATAGGCAAGTCCGTGAAGCAGGGCGTCGACGACCGTCGCCGTCCGACCCATCGACGTCCGGAGACGTGGCTCCACGTCCGGTGTCTCGACAGGTTCAGGTTCGATCTCGGTGCGTTTGCTTCCGTAAAGCCGTGAGAAGAGGCCCCGGCGGTCGTCATCACGTTCCAGTCGACTCGCCCGGACGTCGTAAGCGAGTTTCCCGACCGCGAGGGCGAGCACCGACCGCGCGGGATCGAGGATCGCAGTCGTCTCGACGGTCGATTCGAGGCCGAGAAAGGCCATGAACAGGAGGCCGACGACGAAGAGGTACTTGAAAGGAACGAGCAGCAAGGATCGCGGGGAGTGCGTCAAATAGTCGTTCCCACGAAAGTACTCGCGGTAGGTGTCGATCCCGCGGGTGAGAAAGACCGCGGCTCCACCGAGGAGGAACGCGGCCGCGTCGGCCTCAGTGACCGTCGGTCGCGTCAGGGCGAAGGCGACAAAGGCCAATCCCACGACGACGGGCGTGATCACGACAGCAAAGACGAGCGTCGGGACGTTCCGCGGATACACTGGCGGGAAGGGACCCAGCGACCCGACCGCGCCGCGTTTCTCCTGGAGTGGCCCGAGCAGCCTGAAGCGATCGTCGATGGCGTTGTTGGGTCGCTTATGGGCAAAGGGGATCTTGATCACGGTCCAGACGCAAATCGCGCCTAGTTCGGCCTGGTAGACGAGCAACAGCGCCGTCGGCGACCACCCGAAAAAGATGACGCCGACAATCGGGACGAGGTTCCCCACGACGACGGGGAGATCACGAAGCCAGGCGGGGGCGGGCATCGGATCCGTGGTGGAGGGCAAGACGCACACGTTCTGGGGTGCAGATGGCGATCCTCTTCGGTTTGTCGGTCACGTCAGTACGTACATGTCCCGACAGTGAGTCCGTTTTTCCGAATTGCTGACTCAGCAAATCTGGTTTACCCGGTCGCTTTTGTCGGTAATCCTGGCAAATGACAGGAGAACTGCGTTGTAATCAGATTCGTCCGGAACCGCCTCCGAACGTCCCAGCCGTCGAGGACGATCGCTCCCCGCCGAGTTCGCCGAAGTCCATGTCCTCGAAGTGCTTGGGCGCGGTGTGCTCGGTCGCGTAGACGTAGAGGGCAGTCTTGGCGATGCCGCTGAGTGCCTTGCCGACGAGCAGTCCGATCACGACAGCAGTCCCCCCGACCGACAGCGTCGCCACCAGCTGGACGGTCCCCAGGCCGGCCGTCGCGACGTAGGTGATCGCACCGAGGACGACGCCACCCAGGGCCAGTAGGACGGTCACCACGTCGATCGCACCCATCGCGCCGATGGACTCGCCCCAGGTGTCCTTGAACGTCCGCGCGCTCTCTTTGAACAGCTCCGTGATCGAGGGGTCCCGAAAGACGATCACCGGGACGACGAAGTACGTCATCACGCTCCAGGCGACCGCGAAGACCGCGGCGAGTAGGTGGGCAACGAGGTTGTCCTCGCTCTCGATCGCGCGGAGGATCACGCCGACGATGGCGGCGACGACCGACCAGACAAGCAGTGGTAATTTCCGCTGCCAGGCGGCCGCCAACGCGGCGCGGATCGACGGCTTATCGCCGCGGAACGCCGTTCGGGTCGCGACGACCAGCGCCGCCGTGAAGAACGACGCGATAAACGTCTCGACGAGGTACGCGACGAACAGCGCGACGAAGATCGCCGGGCCGGGCTCTTCGAAGAACGGGCCGGTGAAAACGAGACTCCCGAACAGCGTCGCGAGGAACGCGAGGCCCGAGAGCCCGCCGATCAGTGGAAATACCAGCAGTTTCGGATGGGTTCGGAGCACGCGGACGCTCCGGCGTGCCATGCCGAACCCGATCATGAGACGTTTGATCACTCCCATACCCGCGTTTCCGGGCCACGACCGATAAAAGAGCTTGCCACAGTTTCCGACTCCGAAACGCCGAACAACCCGTATATCCCCCGCTGCCAAACGGGAACCCAGCCCGAGATGTTGCTACTGAAAACACATGTGAAGGAGTGGACTGGAGATGATGCGTAACAGACGGCAGTTTCTCGCTGCAGTGGGAGGTACGATTAGTATAGTGTCAGTCTCGGGCTGTCTCGGAGTCCTCCCCTCCAGTGAGACCGACTCAAGGTACCCGGGCGGGACAGTCGTCATCGAGAACAACAGCGATCAGTCGCTGACCGTCTCAATTATGATTGTCGAGGACGAATACGACGCGGCGATCGAAACGTCAGTGCCCGCCGGCGAGACCCAGGTTCGACGAAAGTTCGTCGATGCCGACGCAGGCGAGGTCATCACGCTCGCGGCACGCCTCGGTGACAGTGGTGATCCGGCGACGTTCAACTTCTTCCCCGCCGGCGGAGAAAACAATGCTCGACCGGAAATCGCACGACTGACGGTGCAAAACGCTGTCGAGGCAAGCGCGCAATGGACTGCGGAACGTGGGAAACGATAAAGAAGGATCGTCCACGGTTCTGGATCAGCAACAGAGACATTTGGTTCTGATTTAGGTAAATTCGGGGGAGGATTATTGTGAGCGGATTTGAGGTGCGTGAAAGATCAAGAAATTTCAGCATGAGGTGTATTCGACCCCGCATACAGCGTATAAATCCGCAATCCGACATGCGATTACCCATCTGCATGTCGTCTTTGGATCTCACGAAAAGGGTGAGAGCCAAGGGCCGGATTTGAACCGGCGATGGGCGGCTCTGCAGGCCGCTGCGTTAGGCCGGACTCTGCCACCTTGGCACAGTATTGTATCGGTGATCGGCCAAGTTATGGATTGTGATCCGGCCGTTTCGCCCAAACGGGCGATGGGGGGCTGTCGCACGTGATGAAAGAACGTGCGACGCTGACAGACGAACGAAGTGAGTCTGTCTGAACTGCAGGCCCCTGCGTTAGGCCGGACTCTGCCACCTTGGCGCAACTTCGTCTAGTGCCAGCGATCCAATAAACATAGCGGTCTGGTCGCCACACAGTATGACGCCTCACGAATCCATTACGAATTATAATAAACCACAAGAATTGTTCAGAATATAAAAACATTCTTGCCCGTTTGTATCGTTGCTACTCGTAATGACACGGCACAATCGACCGTTCGAACTGCTCGACGCGGGGGACTGGCGACTGATCACTCTCGGCACAGGACTCGTCGTCGCGAGTCTACTAGCGGCCGGCTGGTTCCTGACCAGTGGCGACCTCCCCGGCGGGCTCGCTACACTGTTGTTGACTGTCTCGGGCGCGCTGTTTGTCGCGATCGGCACATCGGAATCCTCCCGACCGACCGCCTGACCGTCGGCTGGATTCTCTCTGTATTGTACTGGAGCCCCGTGCAGCGTTGCCACTCTCGGCAACAGCTCCTTGCATAAATACAAAAAGCCCACCCGAGAGTGTTGTCACTCTCGGATGGGTTGAATGAAGTATGAATGGAGGCGGCGAACCGGTTTTCCCAGAGACTCTCGTACTCCAGTACTCGCCGGAACGCAGGCGGGCTTAACTTCCGTGTTCGGAATGGGTACGGGTGTTGCCCCGCCGCTATGGCCGCCTTAACGCCGATCCGTGGAATCGAACCACGCGAGGCCAGCGATCGGTCGATGCAAAACCAGTGTACGTGCGATCCAGTTTGCGCCTGGACGCGACTACGTCGCGTTTACATGCGGTATGAATGGTGGCTTCGGTCAGTTAGTTCTCGCGGGCTAAACACCTCGTTACCTCGGTGCGTACACCCCGAGTCTATCGAACTCGTCTTCTACGAGCGACCTCAGCGGTACCTCTTTTCCAGGTGGGTTTCCGGCTTAGATGCGTTCAGCCGTTACCCCGTGTGGCGTGGCTGCCCGGCAATGCTCTCTCGAACAACCGGTACACCAGTGGCCACCAACCGTAGTTCCTCTCGTACTATACGGTCGTTCCCGTCAGGTACCAAACACCCCCAATAGATAGCAGCCGACCTGTCTCACGACGGTCTAAACCCAGCTCACGACCTCCTTTAATAGGCGAACAACCTCACCCTTGCCCGCTTCTGCACGGGCAGGATGGAGG